>JMSU01000010.1_pt1 | contig 176049 bp, 159 predicted proteins | sample 179011 | NCBI WGS metagenome assembly JMSU01 (sample SAMN02769580, study PRJNA246767) | bioreactor metagenome | isolation source: Culture-1 Bioreactor ArsB derived from microbial biomass from the upper 2 cm... | place: Germany: Bremen | collected day 87 after inoculation
GCGTCTTTGACGCTTTTTTTAAGCATAGCGCGAGGTGTGTAGTTATATTCTAAAAATAAAAAAGGCAGTAGCTTATGTAACTACTGCCTTTTTTATTTTAGAATATAACTAAAATTTTAAGACCCAAAAGATCTCTTATGTGTTTTTCTTGGCACTAATAACTCTTTGATCTCTTACATTCTTTCTGGAGCTGCTACACCTATAAGCTCAAGTCCATTCTTGATAGTCTGCTTGCAGGCATAAACTAAAGAAAGTCTAGCTTTTTGTAGTTCTTCATCTTCGACTAAAATAGAATAGTCATGGTAGAACTTGTTAAATGCTTGAGCAACATCAATTATATATCGCGTAACTACTGCTGGTTCATGTTTTCTTCCGGCATCTATAACAACTTCCGGGAATTTATTTAAGACCCTAATCAGATCCATTACTTCTTTTTCTGATAGTAATTTGTAATCAACATCCTTTGTACATTCTAACTTCGACTTTCTAATAAGACTTGAAGCCCTAGCATGGGTATATTGAACATATGGTCCAGACTCACCATCAAAATTCAATGTTCTATCCCATGAGAAGGTATAATCTTTAATCCTGTTGTTTGATAACTCTTGGAATACAACAGCACCAATCCCAACGTCCTTAGCAATCTTTTCTTTATCTTCTAGGTTAGGGTTTTTGCTAGCAATAATCTCTTTAGTTCTTTCAACAGCCTTATTAAGAACATCTTCTAAAAATACTACTCTACCTTTCCTCGTAGACATAGTACCTTCTTCTAAGCTAATCATTCCAAATGGAACATGGATACAATCCTCTGCCCACTCGTGTCCCATTAATTCTATGATTTTTATCCATTGTTTAAAATGCAAGTTTTGCTGAGAACCAACTACATAGATGTTTTTATAAAAATCATACTGATTCTTTCTATATATAGCAGCCGCTATATCCCTTGTGATATATAAGGTTGAGCCATCCTTCTTTGTAATCAAAGCAGGTGGCATATTATATGGCTCTAAATCAACAATCTCAGCACCTTGAGACTTTTGAAGCAGCTCTTTTTCTCTCATTTCTTCTAAAACAGTAGGCATTTTATCTGAATAGAAGCTTTCACCTGTATAGGAATCAAATTTAACTCCAAGCATATCATAAACTCTGTTAAATTCTAGTAGACTTACATCTCTAATCCATTGCCAAAGTTCAGTAGCCTCTTCATCATTACCTTCTAATTTTTTAAACCACATTCTAGCCTCATCTTCAAGCTCAGGTTTATTTTCAGCTTCTTCATGGAATTTTATATAAAGCTTCAAAAGCTCAGGTATAGGATTTAACTTAATAACATCTTTATCTCCCCAGGCCTTAATGGCAACTATTAGCTTACCAAACTGAGTCCCATAATCACCAAGATGATTAATAGCTATTGTATTATAACCTAAAAATTTAAATATATTATTTATTGCACTACCGATAACTGTAGTTCTAATATGTCCTATATGGAAAGGTTTAGCTATATTCGGAGAAGAAAATTCCACAATCACATTCTTATTTTGACCTAAGTCAGAGGAACCAAACATATCCCCTTTTTCAATTATTTCCTCAATAACAGTTTTAGCAAAGGTCTTTTTATCTATTGTGAAATTTACATAGGCTCCAGCCGTATCGGTTTTTTCAAATAAACCATTGTCTCCAATTGCTTCTACAACATCCTGAGCTATTAAATTTGGGGACTTTCTAAATACCTTTGCAAGTTTAAAGCAAGGAAAAGCAAAATCTCCCATCTCAGAATTAGGTGGTATCTCAATCATACTTTGAATCTCTTCAAGGTTTAACTCAGAAATCTTTTCATCCAAAATATCTGCAATTTCTTTCTTAAAATCTATCATTATACTACCTCCTTTTAATCTTATATATTTCTACATAAACTCTATACAATAAAAACTCAGTGGCGTCGAACCCCTTCGTTTTGGTCAGATTTCTCTCCGAGAAATGACCTCAATAAAAAAACTCGTCTCTTAATAAACTTAAGAGACGAGTTTAACACCCGCGTTACCACTCTTTTTGGTACTGTTATGTACCCTCTTTTCTTCCTGTTAATGGAGGAAATCCATTTAGCCTAGTTTATGGTTCAGCTAAAATCTCAAAGGTGCGTTTCAGCTCAAATTATATATCGGGCTCTCACCATTCCCGACTCTCTATAATACAAATAAAAGCTTACTCTCCTTTTCACAGATAATTAATAGTAGGTCTTCCAGTCAAGACTTTAATTTACACATATCCAAAATGCCCAGAAACACAGGGTGTTTGTCTATGTATAAATTAAGTTTTACTAGGAACTCTATATATGTGATTTTGAACTATAATTTAACATATTTTGAAAACTAAATCAAGTGTTTTTTTATTTTTTAACCACATTATTTGTGAACTGAATTTTAAATTTTTATGAATACTCTCAGTTAACCTTTTATTTCTTTAATTTATTTGTTAAAATTATTATACCCATATAAGTTACGAAAAATCTATTACATTCCAGAGATTTACAATCCCCAAAAGCATTGGCTGTCAAATCTCAAGAATGTGAGATGTTTATCGTATTATATATAGATTATCAACAGAAAATTTTGAATGGAGGTACTCATAAAAGTTTATGAATACAAATAGAAAAATATATTTAACTTATATTATTACTGCTATCAACGTGGTACTTTGCATCGTCATGTTCTCTATAGATAAATCTTTTAGCTTCAGCGTGGAAACACTTTTAAAATTTGGTGCTAAATACAATCCATTAATCGCTACAGGTGAGTATTATAGACTTCTTACTTCTATGTTTTTACATTCGGACATCACCCATCTTCTTTTTAATATGTATGCTCTAAATATATTTGGTAAAAATATTGAGCGTATATACGGAAAAACGAAGTTTATCATTATCTATATAGTGGCTGGACTATTTGGAAGTTTGGGCAGCTTTATTTTCAGCGACTCTATCGCAGTAGGTGCTTCCGGTGCAATTTTTGGTTTATTGGGTGCATACTTATACCTTTATCTAAGTCATCCCGATGTATTTAAAGGTGGTTATCTTAAAAACCTACTTGCAATCTTAGGAGTAAATTTACTATTTGGAATACTAGTTCCAAATATCGATAACTGGGCCCATATATGCGGACTCATAGGTGGTTTTATAGTCAGTTGGTCCGTTGGTTTTAGAGGTCAAAAGATACTTTCTTCAAAGAAAGTACTACCTCAATTATTGACTATCACATTACTATTTACTTCTTTATTTGCTGGTATTCAAATTAATCAAAGCAGATGGGAATATAACCTCTATAAGGGTGAAGATTATTTAGATCAGAAAAAATTTAATGAGGCTGAACATGAGTTTATCACTGGTCTTTCTAGAAATGATGATGTCTACGCTTTTCACTATTACCTAGGACGTATTAGTCTAATAAAGGGTGACATCGACAAAGCTAAAGACTATTTTCAAACAGCTATCGATATAAATCCCGAATTTACTGAAGCTATCGAGTTTTTAAACGAAATAAACAAAATAAAGTAGCCTCTTGGCTACTTTATTCTATTCCATTATTTTATGTTTACTTATCTGGGAACAGCCCTTCCAGGAAATACATCGGCTCAGAAGTCTTCACTCCATTATATTTCTCTAAAGGCTTTCCTTCTACCATTATTTGCGCAGTCTCATTACCAGGAATTGCTACAATCGAATTGATTACTCCACCTACTGTTAACATTGCATCATTACCTGAGATTTTCTTTTCAATAAATTCCTTTGATAAATTCACTATAACGTTTTTATCTTTTCTTTCAATAGATAGAACCTTAGTTCCTTCTGGAACAGGACTTATAAGCTCACCTTTTGGCTCAAAGTTTATTAATTGCTCTAAAATAAACTGCTCGATCGATTTATCCTTAAGCTTCTCATCATTAATATTTACAGAAAATACTTCATCGTATAGGAATGGCTTATCCTTATATCTTAAGTATAGAATATACTCAACTTCCTTTGCAGTTTCCTCTTGCTTTTTAGAATCATCACCTGTCTGAGCCGCCTGCTCTCCATTAGACTGAGAGGCTTGTTCAAGATCAACTTCATCCGATGCATCTTTCTTTTTACATCCTGTAACCATAGTAAAAACTAATGTAACTAAAAGTAAATACGTCATTATTTTTTTCATTTGTTTTACCTCCTCAAAGATATTTAAAATTTTTATTATAGATATGCAACCCCAGACCTTTACTAAACCTTAAAGCTGCTTATCTCTATAGTTTTCTTCACTAAATACTTCCACACCGTTTTGCTCAAGCAATGTCGCCGTTACTCCCTTACCTACCTTAAGCTTACCATGGAATTTACCATCATAAATCTTAGTGCTACCACAGGAAGGACTTCGTTCCTTTAAAATAGCCATACTTGCATTGTAAATCTTTGCAATTTTCAAAGTCTCCTCAGCGCCTTTGACAAACTGTGTAGTAACATCTATACATTTATTATCTATTACCCTAGCGCCGCCTTCCAAAACAGCCTCCCCATCCTCGCCTAATATTTCACAAGGGTTCCTTGGGGTCTGTAAGCCTCCAAGCTGTTCAGGGCACACCATGACAAACTCTTTATCTTTCAGAAAATCGAGTAATCCTTTATGAGCAGTATTTCCTCCATCATATCTGCAATCTAATCCAAGCAGACATGCACTAACTAGTATCATATGCTTATCACCTCGCTGTAGAAGTAAGCACTACTCCTTAATTTAAATCCTTATTTTATTTCAGGTCTACAACTGTTACACCGGAACCACCTTCACCATATACGCCTTCTCTAAATGTTTTTACATGGGCATGTCTCCTTAAGAATTCCTTGATTCCCTTTCTCAAGGCCCCTGTACCTTTACCATGAATAACAGTAATCTGTTGTAGGTTTGAAAGGTATGCATCATCTAAATACTTGTCAATCTCAATTAGTGATTCCTCTATAGTTTTTCCTCTCAGATCAATTTCATTTCTAATGGTCTGGGTTTTTGATTTCATTATGGAACCTATACTAGTTTTCTTTATATCTTCCTTTGCGGCTTTTAACATCCTTAAGCTAGAAATATTCACATTGATCTTCATAATTCCAACTTGAACTGTTACTTCACCATTTTGATTAGGTTTAGATAGAACAGTCCCCTCTTGATTCAGATTTAGAACCTTTACTTTATCTCCGCTCTTAACACTCTTTGGCGGCTTTGAGTCGGACATCTCTTCAGCAAAATATACTGGTTCGTGAAGATCATCTATGCTTCCCTTCATTTTCTTCCTAAGCTCTTCTATTTTTTTGTTTCTTTCTTTGCCAACATCCTTTGATATACCCCTTAGTTCCTTGATAATTTCATCGGCTTCTCTTTTTGTTTCCTTGAGTATAGTTCGTGCTTCCTCTTTAGCTTCTCTTATATCTCTATCTTTTTGTTCCCTTAGCCTTTGATATTTTTTTTCATAATCATCCTTTAGTTTTTGAACTTCTAATCTCAATCTAATAGCTTCGTCTCTTTCCTTTTCAGCAGTTTTTCTATTAGACTGGATCGAGGAAATTATCTCCTCAAACTCAATGTCTTCATTAGTTATAAATTCCTTAGATTTATTTATAATCTCTTCACTTAGTCCAAGTCTTCTAGATATTTCTAAGGCATTTGACTTACCAGGTACACCAATGAGTAGCCTATAGGTAGGGCTTAATGTCTCAACATCAAACTCAACCGATGCGTTTTCAACCCCTTCATTTGCCAGTGCAAATTGTTTTAATTCACTATAATGGGTTGTTGCTATAGTCTTTACTCCAGCATCATAAAGATGAGTCAAGATAGCCATAGCTAATGCAGCTCCCTCGGTAGGATCTGTTCCAGATCCTAATTCATCAAGAATAACTAGATCTCGGTCTGAAGCATTCTTTAATATTTCCACAATGTTTGTCATATGTGAAGAAAACGTACTAAGACTCTGCTCAATACTCTGCTCGTCACCTATATCTGCATAGACTTGATTAAATATTGAAATTTCTGTCCCATAATCAGCAGGTATATGCAAACCAGATTGAGTCATTAATACCATAAGACCTAGGGTTTTTAAAGTAACTGTTTTACCCCCTGTATTTGGTCCTGTGATAAGTAATGTATTAAATTTGTCTCCTATCCATATGTTAGTTGGAACAACTTCCTTTACATCAATCAATGGGTGTCTTCCATTTTTTATCCTAACGTAACCCTCATTGTTAAGTCTTGGTTCCATAGCCTTCATATCGATGGATAGCTTAGCTTTAGCAAAAATAAAATCAAGCTTTGCAAGTATATCCTGATTAATTTTAATATTTTCAGCTACTTCTCCAACCTGTCCAGAAATTTCCCTAAGAATCCTTTCAATTTCAGCCTTTTCCTTTAGCTTAAATTCCTTTAGCTCATTATTCATTTCTACTATAGCCATAGGCTCGATAAAAAGTGTAGCTCCACTTGATGACTGATCATGAACAAGTCCAGGAATATCTCTCTTGTTCTCCGCTTTTACCGGGACAACAAATCGATCCTGCCTTATAGTAATAATGGCATCCTGTAGAAACTTCTGTGTTCTGGAAGAATTTATTATTGAATTTAATTTATTTCTAATAGAAGTATTTTTATTTTCAATCTGCCTTCTAATGCTCTTAAGAGCATGACTAGCATTGTCGGATATTTCATCTGCACCAATAATGGCTTCCTCAATTCGCTCCTCAATATTTTTATATGTACTAATATTAGATACTAAACTTTGAAGTGGAGTAAGTTCTTCTGAATCTGAAGCCTTTATAAAGTTTCTCAGAACCCTTGCAGTTCGTAGTGTGTCTCCTACTTCTAAAAGCTGACCGGGGTACAGATATGACCCAATTTCAGCAACCTTTAGATACCTTCCTAGGTCATAGATAGGACCAAATGGCACACTACCTTTTTGAATTACTATGCTCACTGCTTCTGAGGTCTCTGATAATCTATTTTTCACCTCATTAAGGTCATTTATTGGTTTTAACTCTTCTATAAGATCTTTAGCAAGCCATGAAGTAGCTGACTTCTTTAGTTTTTCCTTTATCTTTGTATATTCTAGAACCCTAATGCCGCGTTCATTCATTTCCATTCTCCTTATATCTGTAATCTATATAGAACGCACTTATTAAATCTACATTTTTATTTCTTGAATAGCCAATGTTTTAGAGCTATTTAAGAAATAAAAATGTAAAAGATTTATTGCGATTTCTATATCACATGACACCTCTTGAAAAATGTCCTTTAGTATAGTCTCCATTATCTTTGTACTTACTAATAATTTCTAAAGTATCACTTGAGAGACCTTTTTTTCCTTTCATAATTCTATCCAAAGTTTTACAATAAGCCTTTACAATACTTATTATTTCACTTTTATCTTCATTTGTAAACTGCAATCTCATATTTTTGACATTTTTTAGTACAATTTTCTCCATATTTTCCAATAAAAATAACTTTTTTGAATTCAGTATATGTGTCCTGCAGGCATTATCTTTTTGAATCGGAAATATAATACCATATCTATCTTTAAGTCCATATTTTTTATTTGAGCACAGATTACAGCCCTTATGATCCTCCTTGTTCACAACAGCTTTTACGGGACAATATTCTGTGATCATCATAGGAAGATGTCCATAAACGATAATCTCCAAGTCGTCAATTTTAGAGGTTAAATCACTTATTTGACTAAAGTTTAGCTCTGGTGATAGAGTAATATTTGAAACGTTTAACTCTCTCAATTTCTGTGCAGCTAGACTGTTAAAAATATTGAATGAAAAATCAGTATGTATATTTATATCATCACCTATAAACATATTTAACTGGCCATGATTAGATACTAATACATGTCCATTTTCAATAATTAGATCTCTCTTTTCCTTTATAACCTCTAATTCACCATCATATGTAATTCTATTTAAAGCTGGAATTAATTGTTTCTTAGCTTTGCTTACCATACTTAAGGCTTTCTCAACATCATAGATATTTGCATAATATATGGTCTGTATATCTGTGGATAGTACTGCTTTCAATTGTTCTAAATCATTCACATATGCAGTTAGTGAAATGTCTGTTTTTGTTTCTTTGCATACTATGGGGTCTAATTTCATAGGACTAAAATCAGCTTTGATACGATTATTCATATTACTTCTCAAAGTATTTAAGCTCTCTATTGCCTCACGCCTTATATTATTCACATCACTAATAGGTATTGTCACATTTGCATCAATATTTATCTCAATTTCTTCAAGCTTGTATGCTGTATTCCCCAGCTTCCTTAATTGCTTCTCAAGCCTATCAGCACTAAGGGGCTTATTAATAGCCTTTTCAACCTTCACTTTTCCTCTTTTAGTTATGTAATTGTCATTGTCCCAAATATAGAGTTCTAGCTCCTCACCTAATTTACATTTTATTGCTCCAAAAATTGGGATTTTTTCATCTTCTGTTTTATAGGTCTCAGAAGCTTTGCTGAGTAGTTCTATATCAGCCGTTTTGAAAACTTTGTCGCCTTTAATTGCTTCTCCATTAAACTCTATCTCAATAGTATTCCTTTCAATGGATTTTTCCACAAGTTTATTATTCATAAATATTTTTCTGACTCTAATGCCTTTATTCTCTATCCTTTTATTTCTTACCTCAATTCCATCTCCTTTTTGGAGTACATCTGTAAGCTTTATCTTTAGCCTTCTTTTTCTCTTATCAAAGTCTACTACTTGCCCTATCTCCAAGCCCCTATTTCCAGGCTTTTCAAATCCCATTAGTTCTTTGCCCTTTTCACCTAGTATATGACCTTTAGTGAAATTTCGATTGAAGATTTGTATTAGTTCTTTTTTTGTATCGTCATCAATTTTTATTTTTCCTTGTTCATAGTACATATCAATAGCTTTTCTATAGGCCCTAACTACTATTGCAACGTATTCTGGTCTTTTCATCCTGCCTTCAATTTTTAGGGATTCTACTCCAATCTTTAAAAGCTTATCTATATTTTCTATGGTATTTAAATCCCTAGGACTAAGTATATAGTTTCCACTTGAACTATTTATCTCTTTTTGAGTTTCTAAATCTACTAATTTATATGGTAGTCTACATGGTTGAGCACATTTGCCCCTATTACCACTTCTTCCACCAATTAAACTACTCATCAAACATTGACCAGAATAGCAAACACATAGGGCTCCGTGAACAAAAACCTCTATTTCCATATCACTGCTCTCTTTTATATGCCTAATTCTATTTAGGTCCATTTCTCTAGCCAAGACAGTTCTCTTAACGCCCAGATTCTTTAGCAGGTTAATCCCTTCTAGGTTATGTATAGTCATCTGAGTACTTGCATGAACTTCAAAATCGGGAAAGCTTTCCCTGATATATTTCAAAACGCCTAAATCCTGTGTAATAACCGCATCAACATCTAAGTTATATAATAAATTTACGTACTCCATAAAATCCTTCAGTTCTTCATCTGCCACTAAGGTATTGACAGTAACATAGACCTTAATACCTCTTATATGACAATACGCCACTGCTTCTTTTAGTTTCTCTTCATCAAAATTGTTTGCATATTGTCTAGCTCCGAATTTTTTACCACCTAAATAGACTGCATCTGCTCCATTTTGTACAGCTGCAATTAAAGCCTCATAACTTCCAACAGGCGCTAAAAGTTCTACCTTTTTCACCTTATCACTCCTAAAATTTATAATTAATATATTTAATTAAACCTTTACACACAACAAAAAAGTAGTAATATTATTATATCACTACTCATATAACATATTTCACTTATTAATATTTTTTTGGCAATTCATGATTAAGCATTATCAAATGCTTCAATAAATTCCTGAAGCTCTTTCTTGGTTTGAACCAATTTAACCTCACTTTGTACTAATTTGCCTTTCAGGTCTTCATTAATCTTTTCCGCTTTTTTCAGTTTATTATCCTTAACATTCAATTCATAGCTTAGTTGATTTACTACTTCTTTCAATTCACTATAGCTTGTTTCTATATTAATGAAGCTCTCCTTCATCTGCTCGTACTCACTTTGTAAATTTTCATAGTCTTTTTCCTTCTTTTCTATTTCAACTGTCGATGTGGCTAACAGTTCTTTGGCCTTTTCTAGTTCTACAGCAGGTCTTTCTTTTTCAAGATTGAGATTTTTAAATTCATCTAAGAGTTTAAAATATTCATCGCCAATATTAATGGAAGTTAAAACAGCTACCATGGCTGTACTGAATTTCTTATTTTTATCGGCTATCTCATTCATTTTATCATCTACATAGTTAGAGACTCTCTGCATGAATTCCCTTGGTTCATCACCAACTATTGTATATTCTTGTCCTAAAATTTTTACTATGACCCTATTCTTATTTGTCATTTGCTATACAACCCCTTTAGATTAAACAAATCCACTAAGATAAATACTTCTATATCTGCTTAATTTTTCCTTCTAGAACTTTCATTAAAATTTCGGAGTATCGAATCTCTATTTTTCGTTTTAGATTTTTATCCAAATACGACTTTGTAGTAGTTTAGGTTTATATTTACTAAAGTAGGCAAATTACATAATTGTCTTTGACGTCTTCCATTTATACAATAACCTATAAATATATTTTACCACATTTCTTGTCTAAAAAATTTGAATTATTGTATAAAGATAAAAATAGTCATTACTAACTAGATGTAATTAATTAGTAACGACTATTTCAGATCAAATCCGGGTTAAACTATTAAAAATATGCTTATCTTAATTCTGCATTCAGCTTTGCTCTTAACTCTTCTAACATTTTATCAAATACTTTATTTACTTCTTCATCAGTTAGAGTTTTATCCTTAGCTCTAAATGTTAAAGAGTAAGCCATACTTTTGTTTCCTTCAGAAATCTGCTTACCTCTATATACATCGAATAGAGCACATGTCTCTAGGATCGTACCACCGTTACCTATTATAATATCTTCTATTTCCTTTGAATATATTTCTTCTTTAACAGTCAGAGCCATATCTCTAGAAGTTGAAGGATATTTAGGTAGAGGTTTATATATAGTATCGATTCTGGTAATCTGAAGAAGAATATTGAAGTCTATTTCAGCAACATATACCCTGTTGCTAAATCCATAGTTCTCTAGTATATCAGGATGAACTTCTCCTATCGTTCCCAATATATGATTTCCATACACAATGTTTCCACATCTTCCAGGATGGAATAAAGAATGAGTTTTTTCAGGTTCAATAGCGCATTTTTCTATTCCTAGCTTGCTCAAAAGCTCCCATACAATAGCCTTCAAACTAAAGAAATCAATATCTGTACCATACATTCCTAGAGTTAACACCTTCTTTTCAATAGGTAAAGATGTTACAGGAATCTCACGAGGAATAAATGTGTTTCCTAACTCAAAGGCTAAAGCATCAGATACGTTTCTTTTATAATTCCTTGCAAGAACATCAAGCATGTTAGGTACTAATGTTGTTCTCATCATGCTGTATTCTTCACCTAAAGGATTGAGTAATCTTACATTTCTTCTTAAAAAGCTGTCTTCCGGAGTATTTATTAAATCCAAACTCTTTGGACTAACGAAAGAATATGTTGTTATTTCGTTAAGCCCTAATGCATTTAAGGTATCCTTTGTATAGTCCTCAATTAATTGAGCATTAGTCTTAGCTCCCCATGTTGCTCCCTTTGGAAGTGTTGCTTCTATAACATTATAGCCGTATATTCTAGCAACCTCTTCAACAATGTCAATCTCTTTTAATAGATCCTTTCTGAATGTTGGAATACGTACCAATAGTTTTCCTTCTTTTCTGTCAGTAGAAAGATCTAACCTTCTAAGAATATCACTAATTTTCTCTATACTTAACTTCGTCCCTAAAAGATTATTTATCTTCTCAGGTCTTGCTTCAATAGACCACTCTTCCAATTTGTCGCCATATATATCAATCTTGCCCTTTACAACCGTACCCGCACCCAGTTCTTCTATAAGCTGGCATGCTCTATCGGCAGCTGCCTGAGCAACATTTGGATCTATACCCTTTTCAAACCTTGCAGAAGCCTCTGTTCTAAGCCCTATTTTTCTTGAAGAAGTTCTTATATTTTTTTTGTTAAAGTGGGCAGCTTCTATAAAAATAGTTTTAGTATTATCTGATATTTCAGTATATTCTCCACCCATTATTCCTGCAATACCTATGGTATCCTTTGCATCGGCTATTACAAGAACCTCTTCATCAAGTTTTCTTTCTACCCCATCTAGTGTAGTAGTTTTTTCATCCTTCTCAGCTCTTCTAACTATTATTTTTCTGTCTGTCAGGGTGTTTAAATCATATGCATGTAGAGGCTGGCCATACTCAAGCATAACAAAGTTTGTTATGTCAACAATATTACTAATAGGCCTAACGCCCGCCTTCATAAGTCGAAGCTGAAGCCAAGTCGGTGACGGTTCAATCTTTATATCCTTTACAACTCTACCAACAAATCTCCTACATAGATCGGTATCTCTAACTTCAACACCAATATAATCCTTTATATCATCTACCTCTTCATTGATATTTATTTCTGGATACTTCGTAGACAAGTCAAAGGTAGCCGATGTTTCTCTAGCCATACCCAACATACTTAAACAGTCCGGTCTGTTAGGAGTGATTTCAAATTCTATTACATGATCATTAAGTTCTAATGCTTTTTCTATACCTTCTCCAAGGATATATTCACCATTCAGTATTAATATTCCGTCCTTCATATCTTTAGGAATCACACTATCGCCAAATCCTAGCTCCTCTGCCGAGCAAAGCATACCGTTTGATACTTCTCCTCTAAGCTTTCCTCTTTTAATTTTAACGCCTCCAGGCAATCTAGAACCAACTAAGGCAACTGGCACGTAGTCTCCTTCATTAATATTTTCCGCCCCAGTTACAATCTGGATAACCTCTTCTCCAATATCAACCATCGGGATCACTAATTTATCCGCGTTAGGGTGCTTTTTTATTTCAACAATTTTACCAATAACAATTTTTTTCGTTTCCTCGATAACCTTCTGTACGCCCTCAGTATTTGAACCCGATAACACTAATTTTTCTTCTAATTCTTCTATTGGAATATTATCTATATCAACATAATCCTTTAACCAACTTACAGGTACTAACATATTCTTCCTCCTTACATTGTTTTGCTATTATATAGAACGCACTTAATAAATCTAGATTTTGTTTTTTTAAATAGCCGACGTATCAAGGGTATTCAATGAATCAAAATGTAAAAGATTTATTGCGATTTCTATAGCTGCCTATTGTCACCTTATAGTATCTATTTATTGTTTGCACTCCATTTTTAAATCGATTTTCTCCTAGTTGCTAGAAGCAAGAAGCCTCTAAAACTGATCTATAAATCTCATGTCATTTTCAAAGAACAGTCTTATGTCATCTATCTCATGCTTTAGCATTGTTATTCTGTCAACACCCATTCCAAAGGCGAAACCACTGTAAACTTCGGGATCTATCCCACATTCTTCTAAAACATTTGGATGAACCATACCACAGCCTAGTATTTCTATCCATCCACTTCCTTTACACATTCTACAACCATTTCCACCGCATTTGAAGCAAGATACATCTATTTCACCGCTTGGCTCAGTAAATGGAAAGTCGTGAGGTCTAAACTTTGTTTTTGTATTTATCCCAAAGAGTCTTTTTGCAAAGGTATCTAAAGTTCCCTTTAGATCTCCCATAGTAATATTTTTATCAATAACAAGCCCTTCTACTTGATGGAACATTGGAGAATGGGTTGCATCAATTTCATCGGATCGGAAACATCTTCCCGGTGAAATAACTCTTATAGGTGGCTTTGTGTTCTGCATTGTTCTAATCTGAACTGGAGAAGTCTGAGTTCTTAGCAGGATGTCATTACCTATATAAAAAGTATCTGAAAAATCCCTTGAAGGATGGTCCTTTGGAGCATTTAAAGCATCAAAATTGTAATAAACCGTCTCTACTTCAGGTCCCTCAGCTATTTTATAACCCATTCCTATGAAAATATCTTTAATTTCATCTAGAACCAAAGTTAAAGGATGCTTGTGACCAACTTTTTTAGTCTTTTGTGACATAGTCACATCAATAACTTCACTTTCCAATCTAGCTAATTTCTCTTTTTCCTTTATAACAGATTTGTTTTCTTCCAAAACACTCTCAATAGAAGTTCTAACTTCATTTGCTAGCTTACCTATTACAGGCCTTTCTTCACTGGATAACTTCCCCATACCTCTTAACAAGAGAGTTAGTTCTCCCTTCTTACCTAAATACTTAACTCTAAATTGATCTAGCTGATTTAAGTCTTCAGCGGATTTAATATCAATTTTTGATTTTTCCAAAATTTCTAAAAGTTGTTCTTTCATCTTATTTCTCCCTTCCATTTATATAAATTTATTATCCTTTATATAACGCATTTATAGTCATTTTAACCCACATTTTTCATGGAAAATTTGGGTTCACGTTACATTCTTGCAAAAAATAATAAAAAACCTCCATCCACAAGGGACGAAGGTTGTTTTCGCGGTACCACCCTTTTGTTAAAATGTAAAAATAAATAACTTTACACTTAACCACTCTTCTAACATTATAACGGTGTCACCCGATAAAGCCTACTATATTTTCAGCTCTATAGCTCCAGAGTGAACTTCAGATAATTCTTAGGTAGAAATGCTCTCAGCCAGTGACATTTCCTCTCTGTAAAATAACCATTACCTTACTTTTCTCCTTCACAGCCAATTAAATTATTCTTTTAGTTAAACCATTCTTAGCAACCCACTATTTTCTTATATAAGAGATACGCATCCAAGTTTCCAGTTAACATAAATATTTTCCAAAACACTCGAGCCATATACACCATTGAGAGATGCACCCCTTTTACTAGTTTGCTTAGATAAAATTATAGCACAGCAAAAAAGGGTTTACAAGTAGTTATTTTTTAAATTATTTAATTTTCTGAAAAATGATTCTGCCTTACTATCTCATACATAATAATACCTGATGCTATAGAAGCATTTAGTGATTCTGCTCTTCCCATTATAGGTATCTTAATTTTTATGTTTGAAAGTTTCATTAAATCGTCTGATATTCCATTGGCTTCGTTGCCTATAATAACTGCACTCTTATTTTTATACTTAGCTTCAAAATGATATTTTTCAGCCTGCAAAGTCGTAGCAATAATATCTGCACCCCTTGACTTCAAGTCATTAATAATTTCATTCATTTCATCTACATATACTATAGGTAAGGTAAAGATCGATCCCATAGTTGATCTTATTGTTTTACTATTATAGATATCAACTGTACCTTTTAAAGCTATTATTCCATCTACACCTGCAGAATCGGCGGTTCTAATTATCGTTCCAACATTTCCTGGATCTTGGAGTCTATCTAAAATAATCAAAACGAACTTGTCTTTATCAACAATTTCATTTAAATTATAGGATTCTCTTTTCACAACTCCTATTATCCCTTGGGAATTGTCAGTTGTAGATATTTCTTTTAAAATTCTTTCATTTACTTTATATAAATCTATATTATTATAAGATATACTGTCTAATAGCTCAATTCCTCTATCAGATTTAGTTATTTCTTTACTATAATATACAGCACTGATATTTGCGTCATTGTTAATGCCGTGCTCTATTATTCTTAAACCTTCTACAATAAACTCACTATTTTTTTCTCTAAATTTTCTTTTATGAAGCATCTTAATATGCTTTATATGTTTATTAGATAAGGAAGTTATTTCAAGGGTCAATTATAACACACCTATCCTTTTTCAATTTTTTGTATATCATCGTTATGTCCTATAACAACTAGAACATCCCCATTTTCAATCAGATCTGTCGCCCTAGGTGAAATATCTATATTAGGTCCATGTTTAATGGCCATAACGTTAATTCCATATTTTGACCTTATATTTAGCTCTCTTAAGCTTTTACCTATCCACTCGTCTAAGGTTGCAATCTCAACGATACTGTAATCTGGCGCTAGTTCAATATAGTCCATTATATTTGATGAAACTAGATTATGAGCTACTCTTACTCCCATTTCTCTTTCCGGAAACACTACTCTATCGGCGCCGATTTTGTATAGAACCTTAGCATGCATTTCATTCTGAGCTTTAGCTACGACATATTTCACGCCAAGCTCCTTAACCATCAATGTAACGAGTATAGACGATTGGATATTTGACCCAATCGTTACTACTGCAACATCAAAATTTCTTATTCCTAAAGACTTTATTGAATTCTCATCTGTAGCGTCAGCTTGAACAGCATGCGTAACTTGGTCAGCAATACTTTGTATTGTTTCTTCATTTCTATCTACTACCAATACCTCATTTCCCATATTGCAAAGTGTTTTCGCAACACTTGAACCAAATCTTCCACAACCAACAATTACAAATTGTTTTTTCATATAGCCACCCCTCTATCCAACCATTACTTTTCCCTCGGGATATCTAACTAGTCCTTTATTATTTTTCTTCTTTCTACCTAATGCAAATACAATAGTTAATGCACCTACTCTCCCAGCAAACATGGTAAGAGATATAACTATTTTCCCGATCAAGCTAAGATTTGAAGTAATTCCTAGTGAAAGTCCAACAGTTCCAAAGGCAGAAACAGCTTCAAAAAATATATCAAGAAAATCTTGATTCACTTCTGTAATAGAAAGAATCATTGTAACAGCTCCAACCCACATCATACCAATAAGCACTATTGCCAAAGCTCTATTTGCTAGGTCCTTAGAAATTCTTCTACGGAAAGCTTCTATATCATTTTTCCCTCTTATTATCGAAACAAAAGATAAAATCAGAACTCCAGCCGTAGTTGTTTTTATACCTCCAGCCGTGGAGCTGGGTGATCCTCCAATAAACATCAAAATTATTATAAAGAATTTTGATGCCATGGTTAATTTGTCCATTGGCAAGGTATTGAATCCAGCAGTTCTAGGAGTTATAGCTTGAAACATACTTCCAATAATCTTTCCCTTTACACCTAGATTACCTAAAGTATCAGGATTGTTAAATTCTATAAGAAAGCTAAATACAAATCCTGTTAAAATAAGTATCCCGCTTATGCTTAAAACCAATTTTGTATGTAATGTTAACTTACTAAATTTCCTAAACTTTAACACATCCATAATAACTGTAAAACCTAGTCCACCTACAATGATGAGCAAGCAAATCACGATATTGACTAATGCATCGTCAACATAGGGAGTGAAACTTCTTCCCTCTCCAATAAGGTCAAATCCAGCATTACAAAATGCCGATACCGAGTGGAATATTCCATACATAATACCCTTTAATGTACCGTATTCCGGTATAAATCTTAGAGACAAAAAAAATGCACCTATACCTTCAATTATAAAAGTTGTAAAAAGAATATACTTTGTAAGTCTTACTAACCCCGCAATATTAAACTGATTTAAAGCTTCCTGCATAATTAGTCTTTCTCGTAATGAAATTCGTTTGCCAATAATAAAAGCAACTAAAGTAGCCATAGTCATGAATCCTAAACCGCCAATTTGAATAAGCAAAAGAATAACAGTTTTTCCAAAGGCTGTCCAGAACGTTCCTGTATCCACAACAACTAAGCCTGTCACACATACAGCTGATGTTGCTGTAAATATGGCATTTATAAAACCTACACTTTCACCACTTTTTGAAGCAATAGGAAGATTTAATAAAATCGCACCTATTAATATTATGCTTGCAAATCCGAGAACTAATATTTGTGCGGGATCTAATTGGTAGTTATTTATAGTATTATTCTTTTCGATTGTAATCACCTCAATCGAATATAGAGAGTTCCTAGTCAAACTTAGTTTATACATATACAAATACTCAGTACTTCGGGGAGTTTTGAATATGTATAAATTAAAGTCTTTACTGAAATCTCTATAATATTGATTTCATTTGTATATTATACCACTTTCATCCATTTTTTAAAAGTTAAAATGGAAATTCCGTATATTGGGTTTCTCTTTTTTAGCCGAAGCAATCCTATAAGTAAAATAGACTCTTAAAGAGTCTATTTATTTATGTTATTTATGCATTTAATTTTGCTTTTGCAACATCAACAAGTTGCTTGAAACCATCTGGATCATGAATAGCCATCTCAGAAAGCATTTTTCTGTTTACATTTACTCCAGCAATTTTTAATCCATTGATTAATCTACTGTATGAAATATCATTCATTCTTGCTGCAGCATTAATTCTAGCAATCCATAATTTTCTAAAATCTCTTTTTCTTAATTTACGTCCTACATAAGCATATCTTAAAGATCTCATTACTGCTTGATTAGCAGGTCTGAAAATCTTACTCTTTGCACCATAATAACCTTTAGCAAGTTTTAATATCTTCTTATGTTTTTTCTTAGCGTTTAAAGCCTTTTTTACTCTTGCCATTTCTTTCTACCTCCTTTGCCTTTATCCTAGAATTTATAAATACGGAATAAGTGTTTTAATTCTTTTATAATCACCATCAGAAACTAATGTAGACTGACGTAGGTTTCTTTTTCTTTTAGAAGATTTTTTAGTTAAAATATGGCTTGTATAAGCCTTTTTTCTCTTAACTTTTCCTGTTCCTGTCACTTTTAATCTTTTTGCAGCACCTCTATGAGTCTTCATTTTAGGCATTGTATTTCCTCCCTTCAGCAGTTAATTACTAGTTATTTGGAGCCAATATCATTATCATACTTCTACCTTCCATTTTAGGCTTTGTCTCCATAGAACCCGCTTCTGACACTATAGCGAAAAATTTCTTCATGACATCTAGACCTAAATGAGTATGCCCTAGCTCTCTTCCCTTAAATCTTAATGAAACCTTTACTTTGTCGCCTTTTTCTAAGAACTTAATTGCTCTATTGGCTTTTGTGTTTACATCATTTTCTTCTATATTAAGACTTAATCTAACTTCTTTTACAATGACTATTTTTTGCTTTTTCTTTGCTTCCTTTTCTCTCTTAGCTTGCTCGTATTTATATTTTCCGAAGTCCATAATTTTACATACTGGCGGTTTTGCCTTTGGAGCTATCTTCACCAGATCAAGCTTTCTCTCTGCTGCTAACTCAAATGCTCTTTTTGATGACACTATACCTAGCTGGTCTCCATTCGAGTCAATAAGTCTTACTTCACGATCTCTTATCGATTCATTAATTTCCTGCTTATTCTTAATAGTTGTCCACCTCCTGATATTATATAACAACATACATTAAAAATTTATTAAAAATAAAAGACGAATGCCTAAACATTCGTCTTATAGCCAAAACTTTCTCGTTTAAATACAAGTTAAGTAATTTTATATACACTGGCCATATTGACCCTATAACTCATGTTATAAGGTGAGAAACGAATGCCTCTACTTTATTATAATATGTGTCAATTTCCATCTCTTATTCCTGATTCAGTTTATCACTAGTTTAAATACATGTCAACATATTTTTTGATTTTTTTCCCGAAAGCCTGTCAACTTACTTTCTCATTGCTTGAAGTGTTTTCTTCCATGCATGAAGTCCTAAAGATACACCTATAACTCCGTATGCAAGGAAATTTCTAAAGAATTCACCTATTTGTGCATCTCCAAATAAATTTTTTGCAGCCATAGGTGAAACAACAAACAATGTATGAAATAGTATTACTCCAAGCAATGCTTGACCTATTGTAGCCTTTGAAACAGATGCTCCACCGATAAGTATAGCAGCTATAGCAAAGGTTGCTATTTGAACATGACTTCCATAAGTATTTAGTGTACCAATATTTTGAAGGAAAATCAATTGTCCCCAAGCAGCTAATACTGTAGATATAGTTATAGCTGTTAATCTAGTCTTATCAACATTTATACCCGAAACAGATGCAATATGCTTATCTTGTCCAACTGTTCTAAAATCTTGACCAAGCTTAGTTTTAACAATCACAACATTAAATACACATAGACCCACAACCATCAATGCTGTAACTACAGACAATTTTACGTTAACCAACATTCTCAAATTCTTAGGAAGGCTATTAGGAAAAGCAAACATACAACCTATTAAAAGTACTAGTACTCCAGATGTCAATATAGATATCTGCTTAACTTTACTAATTCGTTGGAATTTGTTTTTATTACCTATGTAAAGCTTATAGCATCCATAAGCTATCATAACAATCCCTGCTAATATTAATACATTGAATACAGGAACCTTCCAAATTTTATCGAGGGAATACATAATACCCTTTAAGTCAATAGTATTTCTTATTCCAACGCCGCTACTTAACATCAAAACGGGGTTTTTCATAGGTATTAATGTCCCTACTAAAAACAGGAATAATAATTGATATAACCCATTGGCAAAGAAACCAGTTATCATACTAGCAATCATTTCCTGACCCTTTGTTTTATTCAGCAACTTACCTATCAGAATACCAAACACTATTGCAAAAGGAACTGCTAAAATAGCGCAAAGCAAAAATCCTGGAACTCCTGTTATACCTAAGTGAGTAACTATTATAATGGCAATCTGTGCAGCCATGGCCCCTATAACTATACTAAAGTTAAGTCCCATACCAGCTAATACAGGGATGATAAGAGCAAGAACCAAAAACGAGTTTCTCGTAAGCCTTAATAATAACTCATTGACTATGAAAAATAAGGGCAATTTAGATAATTGAACTCCAACAATACATATAACAGCAAATAAAATTGTAACCATATTGTCAAAGATAAAGCTCTTTATATTGAATGACGAGTTTGAATTTTCTAAGCTTCCGTTTATAGTTTTTTCATTATTTATTTCTGTCATATTATTCGCCTCCCCCCACTTGAGTCAATGCATAAATGATTATCCCATTTTGAACTATCACTCTAAGCACTTCCGATAAGTTTCCTTCTTTTATTAATTCGTTTGCCACAGGAAGAGCTACTGTTAGCATCCCTTGGAACAAGAAAACTCCTAGAATAACATGGGAAATTTTAGCCTTTCTTGCAGATGCTCCACCGATTAAAACAGCTGCTACTGCACCAAATGCCATATATTGAGGTGCCATATATAACTGAAAGAAGCCAAAGCTTTGTGCGTATACAATTATTCCTATAGCGCCAAGTACTGTAGATAAAGTTGTTCCAATAATTCTGCTGTTATCAACATTCATACCTGAAGCCACAGCAAATTTAGGATTATCCCCTACAGCCCTCATTGCTATTCCCATCTTACTTCTTGTAAATAACCAAACAATAAAACAAGAACCTAAAAAGAACAACAATAATCCAGTTGGAATCTTTATACGTCCAATATTAAATGATGCAAAGTCATTTAATATTTGCGTAAAGGTTGAGTCTAAGGAAATCGTTACCCTCAAGCCTTTACCTATAGGCCATACCATCTCAGGATGATCAAAAGGTAAGAAAACCCACATTATACACATAAATGCAGTTGCCGAAAATCCCATATAAGTTGCCACTAGCATCTCAGATCCCTTTATCTTATTGAGCATTAGACCGTAGCTCCATCCAACAATAATTGCAAAGGGTAGTGAAATAATAATTGAACTCCAAAATCCAATTGCATCAGTAAACCCTAGTTCCATACTTATTATTCCACCAAATAATCCACAAAGTATTCCTAAAGGTAGCGCAAAGTTTGGTCCTATACCGGACTGGATAGCAGGCACCATAGCCAAAACTAATATTCCATACATCCCAAATCTTCGTATCACGTCAGATACCATCGAGCCAAAAGGCAATCCCATAAATACTGATGTTATACATATTAGCATAAAAAATAATGTGATAATTAATCTTGGAAGACCAAATTTCTTAGTAAATTGTTTTATTGATTCAGCCATTTATATTACCTCCTTACTATGAAATTTATGATATTCTCCAGCCATCATTAGTCCAAAGTCCGCATCACTATCACTAGGTTTAAGTATACCTTCAAGCTTCCCCTCTGATATAATAGCTATTCTATCAGAAATTGATCTTAGCTCTGCTAGTTCACTCGATGTCATTATTATGGTCATTCCAAGCTCTTTATTTAATTGTATTAATAAGTCCAATACTAATTTTTTGGCACCAATATCTATACCCCTTGTTGGTTCTGAAACCAGTAAAATATCTGGTTGTAGAGTTAAAGCCCTTGCTATACATACCTTTTGCTGATTACCTCCACTTAACCTTCTTGTAAGCTGCAGTGGTCCTATACATCTTATATCTAGATCTTCTATCATCTTCAGTGCATGTTCTCTAATCTTTTTACTATCAATTTGATTAAAAATACCATATTTATTTAAAAACTCACCTTTTATTTGCAAAGTAGTAATAGCAATATTATGCTCAATAGAAGAGTCAAGCAGTAGTCCTACGCCCCTCCTATCTTCAGAAACAAAGGCAAGTCCTTTTTTCAACGATTCTTTTGTATCATTAAGCTTAAGGTTTTCTCCTCTTAAAACTATTTCGCCAGTTGTTTCATATAATCCCATTAATCCATTGGCAATACCAATCTTACCTTGTCCAGCCAAACCACCTATACCAATTATCTCACCTTTTTTAATATCTAAGCTTATTCCTTTAACTTCTTCTCCAGCCATATTAACCTTTAAATCTTTTATTGCAAGTATAGTTTCTTCGTTTTCCTTAGACGCTTCTTCAGCTTTATTAGTAACTTCTACCTCTCTACCAACCATCAATTCAGCAAGTTCTAATACATTTGTATCTTCTTTTCTTTTAGTGGTAACCAACTCACCATCTCTTAGTATAGTAACATTATCCGCTACATCCATAACCTCATCTAATCTATGGGTAATAAATAAAATAGCTATACCAGTCTTTGCTAATTTTTTCATAGCTTTTAGTAGATTGTCTGCTTCACTTTCTGTAAGAACTGCTGTAGGTTCATCAAAGACTAAAACCTTTACATTACTTTTGTCAATTTCTCTAGCAATCTCTATAAATTGCATGTATCCTACTGGAAGTCCAGCAACCTTTACCCATTCCTCTATGCCAATGCCCAGTGTATCTAGTGCCTTCCTTGCGTCCTTATTCATTTGTTTGAAATCTAAGAATTTCAGACTGTCCCTTTTGAAGAGCTTACTTACAAAATTCTCCTTTAGTATCTCTCTATTTAGCTTTATGTTCTCAGTTAATGTAAAACCAGGTACAAGCATAAACTCTTGATGAACCATTCCAATACCTTTTCCCATTGCTTCCTTTGGAGATTTAAAGTCTACTTTTTCTCCATCTATGAGAACTTCACCATCAAAGCCCCCGGTAGAATGAATTACAGGCATACCAAATAATATATTCATTAGTGTTGATTTACCAGCACCATTTTCACCTAATAACGCGTGGATTTCTCCAGGCTTAACAGATAGATTAACACCTTTTAGTACTTTATTCCCAAAATAATCCTTCTCAATATTTTTCATTTGTAGTGCGTATTTTTCCTGCATCCACTTTCACCACCCTTATTAATTTAGTCATAATGCAAGGCTGCCCAAGGGCAACCTTACAAAATATTATTTTAAATTTTTAATTAATTCTTAGAAATTAAGGAAATCTAGTAATACTGTAAAATAATTATCCAATTTATTTCCGTTTTCATTTAGTGTGTTTACTTCAACTTCAACTCCTGCATACTCAGAGAATTTAGCTTTAATAACGTCTATGTCTACTTTACCATTAGTTTCTCCATCGATGTATGCTTTAGCATATGCAGCACCAGCATCGGTAAACATCATAGCTACAGGTACTGGCCATGTAGAGAATCTACCAGTTCCACCTTTTGCAGCTACTTTTTCTTTGATTTGCTCTATAGCAAAATCAATATCACCTTTTTTATCTTCAGGTATTTCTAGTGATAATGCTGATGGGAATCCGTGGAACGGAGAAGGACAACAAGGTTGTGGATATATAGCACCACCATCTAAAGCTGCTTTTATAAGTGGTACTTGCATTGAACAGTTAGTACTGAATAATGCAGTGTCCTTACCATACTTTTCAATCATTCTTGGTACATCTTCTAAAATAAACTGTTGAGCACCCGGAACACCTGCATCACCAGTTGGGTCAGGAGCAGTTGCATCAATAAATTCTAAACCTATCTCTGCACAAGTTTCTTTCATGATATCTCTTCTTGCGGAAAGTAGTGGATAAGACATATGTCTTGGGAAAGAGTAGTGAACAAACGTTTTAGCACCTTGCTTTTTAGCTTGCTCAGGAACATTAACACCCATTGCTAGTTCATCCATTTGGAATACAACGTCAGCTTTAGAAGCAATTAGACTAGGATCTTCTCCAGGAGTACCTACAACAAATAAAATGTCATCTCTAACTTCTCTAGCCTTATCAATAGCTGCACCAGTTCCAGGAACAGCTTGACATATAACTATTGCTTTTACATCTGGGTCTGAAGCCATACTAACTACGTTTGCAATTGTAGTTTCTTGCTCATCCATGAATTTAGGTGGATAAGTCATTGTTATAACATGCTCTTCACCATACCTCTCAACTACAGCTTGAGCTGCTCTATATTCTTCTTCGTTTTGAACAACAGTACCAGTCATGATACCTATTTTCCAATTTTCATCGGCAGCTGGTTCTTCTGCTTTAGCCGGCTCCTCAGTCTTAGCTGGTTCTTCAGTTGCAGCTGGCTTTTGACCACAAGCAGCCAATCCAATTACTAATGTTAAAGCTAATAATACTGCTAAAAATCTTTTAAACATTAAAAATCCCCCTCTTACTTTCATTTCAAAATTTATAATACTTTTCAAACTATTAGAATCTTTCCCTCCCTTCATATCAATATATATTTATTAAAAGTATTTAATAAATAACTATGTAGACATGCTTGGATTAATTACTTAAAAAAATAAATGAATTATTATTCAGTTTTTTGTATAAAAATATTGTTTTCTTTATGAAATTCTTAACAATTTATTAATTTCTACATTTTTTTGATTATTCCTTCTTTTTTTGAATTGTGTTTACCGTAAAAATTTTTTTATATATTAAAATTTTGTTTATATTCTGTAATTTCATCATTTCAAAATGTAAAAGAAATTGCTATAATCTTTAAATTGCTAGTTACAACAGTGTATTTCTGCATCATAAATTTCAATAATTGATATCTACAAATTTTTAATAAGATAATTTAAGTTTTAATTCATTTTTTAATTTGACTTTGGGTACACTAATGTCAGATAAAAGTTTTTCAATGCTGAGTAAATCGCATAATAAAAGTAGTACAGCTCCATTGCGTTTAAGACTATATAAAGTAGAGACATTTTTTAGATGGTAATCATGCACTTTACTCTATTGATTAAATTTGAATCTTGATTGCTCCATAAAATAGTATAAATAAAGGTAGGTGGTTTTCAACTTGAAGAAAAAGACCCTTTTGTATATCTTGCTGACAATACTCCTTTTAAACATGATTACAATAACAGCTTCCAATGCGAATGCTAAATCTTCAAATTACTTTAGTAATTCAACCATTCTTATAATGCTGTTACTAAGTATTTGTTTAATAATATATTTTGTGAAACACGATAATTCCCCACAGTTTGCACCAGCTAATTTAAAAAATGATAAAAACGATAAAAGAAATGAAAAGTCTAATGAAACAATGATAGGCTTTAAGGATGTAGCAGGATTAGAAGAAGTAAAAGAAGAGCTTGGAGAAATAATTGATTTTCTCAAGAATCCAGAAAAATATAAAGCTATGGGAGCAAAAATTCCTAAGGGAATACTTTTACATGGACCTCCTGGTACTGGAAAAACTTTATTAGCTAGGGCAATTGCCGGTGAAACTAATGCTAAATTCATTCCAGCCAGCGGTTCTGAATTTGTGGAAAAATATGTTGGAGTTGGAGCAAAACGAGTAAGAGCTCTTTTTGAAAAAGCTAGAAAAGAATGTCCTTCCGTTATTTTTATTGATGAAGTTGATGCTATTGGTGCTAAGCGTACCTTAGAAAGTAACAATGAAAAAGATCAGACCCTTAATCAACTTTTAATTGAAATGGATGGTTTTAATAATGATCAAACGGTTATAGTTATCGGTGCAACAAACAGGATCGATATGCTAGACGAGGCTTTAAGTAGGCCAGGAAGGTTTGATAGAAACATCTTCATTGGCAATCCTGACATAAGATCAAGAGAAGAAATCTTTAAGGTTCATATAAAAAACAAGCCCATTAGCCCCAAAATAGATGTAAAAGATCTTGCTAAAAGAACCCACGGAATGTCAGGAGCACATATCTCTAACATCGCAAATGAAGCTGCAATATATGCCGTTAGAGATAATAAGAAGATTATTGATTTCCATGATTTTAGCAGAGCCATTGAGAAGGTTGTTGGAGGATTAGAAAGGAAAAACTTTTCTATTATAGAAAAGGAAAAGAGAAGGGTATCATTACACGAAGCTGGTCATGCTTTGATGGGAAAAATATTAAGTACCGATTTAATTTCGAAAATATCTATTATTCCTAGGAGTCAGGCTCTAGGATATGTTATGTATATTCCAGATGAAGAAAGATTTTTAATAACAAAAGAAGAGTTATATAGCAAAATCAAGGTTATGCTTGGAGGTAGAGCTGCAGAAGAGACTATCTTTGGCAGTATCTCGACTGGAGCTAAAGATGATTTAAAAAAAGCAAATCATATAGCTTTTCAAATGGTTTGTGAGTATGGTATGAGCAATTTAGAAAATAGATTCTATGAACCAATCCATGTTCGGAATTGCTATGATGTAATCGACAAAGAAATAAATCAAATAATAGATGCATGTTATAAGGATTCTTTAGTGAGAATGAAATCAAATAAAGATTTGCTAAACAAAATAGCCGATGTTCTGTATGATAAAGAGACTTTAACCGGCGATGAGTTAAATACAATAATAAAACAATTTGACAGCTCAAAAAATCTCTCTATAATATAAAAAGTCGTTTAGAATAACTAAACGACTTTTCATCTATAGGCTGTTTTTCTGAGTGAATCACAACTCAGAACTATGATATTGTTAATACTCTATTCTCTATTTCAGATATTACTTGCGCTATGAAGTCATCTAGGTTTTGACTTCCAAGCTCACCTTTGTCCCTTGAACGTACAGATATTGTTTCAGTCTCTAATTCCTTCTCTCCAACAATAAGCATATAAGGAACTTTTTGTAGTTGAGCTTCACGAATTTTATATCCAATTTTTTCATTTCTGCTGTCAACTTCTACTTTTATATCTTTATCTTTCATTTTCTTAGCAAGACTCTCAGCATATTCTACATGTCTATCGGTTATTGGAAGTATTCTAACTTGCTGTGGTGCCAACCAAGTAGGGAATTTACCAGCAAAGTGCTCAATTAATATTCCTATAAATCTTTCTATACTTCCAAATGCAACTCTGTGTATTACAATAGGTCTATGCTTTTCACCATCAGTACCAACATATGTCAAATCAAACCTTTGAGGTAGTTGGAAGTCAAGTTGGATTGTTCCACACTGCCAAGTTCTACCAATACAATCTTCTAGTTGGAAGTCTATTTTAGGTCCATAAAAGGCTCCATCACCTTCATTTAGCTTATATGGTAGATTTAATTCCTCTAGTGCTTCTTTAAGGGCATTTTCTGCCATTTCCCATTCTTCATCGCTACCCATTGAATCTTCAGGTCTTGTTGATAATTCTACATGATATTTAAATCCAAATTTAGTGTATACTTCATCTATTAAGTTAGCAACGCCTTTGATTTCATCTTTAATTTGCTCAGGGAGCATAAAAATGTGGGCATCATCTTGAGTAAACGCTCTTACCCTCATAAGACCGTGAAGGGCTCCAGATAGTTCATGTCTATGCACTCTACCAACTTCACCAAGTCTCATTGGAAAATCCTTATATGAACGCATATCTGTTTTATAAACTAGCATTCCTCCTGGACAGTTCATAGGCTTAATAGCAAAATCTTCTTCGTCTATCTTTAAAGTATACATATTCTCTTTATAATGATCCCAATGCCCTGAAGTTTCCCAAAGCCTTCGGTTTAATATGATTGGAGTTTCCACCTCAACATATCCAGCTCTTTTGTGAACATCTCTCCAATAATCCATCAAAACATTTTTCAATTCCATACCATTTGGTAGGAAAAATGGAAATCCTGGACCTTCTTCTAGAATAGTAAATAACTTTAGTTCTTTTCCTAATTTTCTATGGTCTCTTTTCTTAGCTTCTTCTAATCTATGAAGATACTCTTCCAATAATTTTTTCTTTGGAAAGGATGTTCCATAGATTCTTTGAAGCATTTTCTTATTTTCATCGCCTCTCCAGTAAGCTCCTGCAATGCTTAAAAGCTTTAAGGCTTTTACTTGCTTTGTTGACGAAACATGAGGTCCAGCACACAAATCTACAAAATCTCCCTGCTCATAAAATGAAATAACAACATCTTCTGGCAGATCTCTTATCAGTTCAACCTTATAAGGCTCTTCTTTGTCCTCCATATACTTTATAGCTTCGTCTCTTGGAAGTTCAAATCTTTTAGGTTTTAAGTCATCCTTAACAATTTTGTTCATTTCTTTTTCAATTTTTTCTAGATCTTCCGGTATAAATTTATGTTCAGAATCAAAATCGTAATAGTATCCATTTTCAATAGCTGGTCCTATTGCTAACTTTGTTCCAGGATACAATTTTTGAACTGCTTGAGCTAATATATGAGAACTTGTATGTCTAAATACATCCTCACCTTCTTCTTCATCGAATCTAAGGATGTTAACTTCACAATCTTCATTGACTCTATAAGTCAGATCTACTACTTCCCCATTTACTTCACCAGCAACTGCTTCCTTTGCAAGCCTACCGCTAATTGTCTTAGCTATCTCTAGTATAGTACTGTCCTTCTGTACCTCTCTAACTGAACCATCTTTTAATGTGATTTTTACTTGTTCCATATTATAAACCTCCCTATAACCTTATTTTTCTAAAGATTCAATACAAATTATTAATTTACATAGATCTAAAACTCCAAGAACTTCTGAGTATTTATATATTTATAAATTAAGTTTTGCTATATGATCCTTATATAATTAATTCAAAAACAAAAAAACCCTCATCTCTACTTTACGTAGGGACGAGAGGTTAACCCGCGGTTCCACCCTAATTGGAAATATCCACTCTATGGGCATTAACGTTGCCATCCGGTAATTTTTTCGCTGCACGCTACTAAATTACTACTCGAGGGTAGTTTTCCTATAGCCATAACAGAAATGCTCCCAGCCTATGGCATCTCTTCTCTGAAGATTGAATCTATAGTACTCTTCCCTGTCATTGTACAATCAGTATAGGTTTTAATATTATTATATTTCAAAAAAATCATTTGTCAATAAGTTTTTACATTTTATCTATATTTTATACATATAGAGTTCATATAGCAAAACTTAATTTGGACATATACAAATACTCAGCGTCTCTAGGAGTTTTGGATGTGTATAAATTAATAGTTTTTCTTAAACCTCTATCATATTACATTAATTTTAAAACAGTTGAATTATTACACCTTGAATAAATCCAATAACAAAACCAATAAATCCACCTAAGAGTTCAATATGTTTAAGCTCTTTCTTAGCAATATTCAAAATGATTTCTTCAAGCTTTTCAAGCTCGAATTTATTGATCTTTTCTTCAATAATTTCAGATATACTCACCTGACTAGTTGCCTTATGAATAAGTTTTTCACTTAATTCATTTATTGCGTTTTCCCCTTCACTTTCAATTATTTCGTCTACATATACCATGATCATCCCTTTGATAGTTCCTGGAATAAGGGATGGCATTTTTTCCTCAGCAATCATCTTAATTTTTCTCTTGATTTCAGAAATCATCTCAGCTTTATTTTCTTCTGCTATAAGCTTGTCTACTATTTCCTCAATAGAAACCAGTTCTGTTTCAACAGTGTGACCAATACTGTGGGCAATTTCTCTTTTTCTTTTAGGTATTAGACCCTGAATATACAAATTTAGAAAGGGTATCTTAATTGGGTTTAGAGGCCTAAAAATCAATTTAATTGCAAATACATTTGTCATCCATCCTATAAAAGCCCCTATTATAGATAGAATCAATACTTTTATCCAGAACATTTTTTCACCTCTTATGTTATAACTTCTTTGGACAAAGTAAAGTATAACATATACCTAAAATGCTTTCAATAACTTTAACTCATCAACTATAGAGTTCCTAGAAAAACTTAATTTATACACATCCAAATACTTAGTGCTTCTGAGAGTTTTGAATGTGTATAAATTAATAGTTTTACTGGAATCTTTATAATAATAGGCTAACCCAAATCCCAAGTTTAAGATTGCTGTGTCAGAGCAAAGAGAGGATATAATAAAAAGTATACCTTATCCCTTTAATCAACAACAAACACATTTAGGTTTTGGATCAGCCTTTACCGATCCTCATGTTTCTACTCTTCTTTTATTATTCTATTCATATTGCATAGCCGGCAATTGTTACATGTATAAACTTTTCCATCAAATATATTTTTTATAGTTTCAATAATCTCAGTGTTTTTAACATTACTCACAGAATGAAATACTATTTTTTTCGGTGCTATAGTTATTAAAGTACTAACAAGCATATCATCATTGTTTAGGTTGCTATCTACTAGATCAGCTATTAATCCCCTTATGTACTCGTCATTAATTAAGTTATTTCCCTCATCAAAAAAATGATACATTCCTGTTTTATCTACTACAATATTAATTAATTCAACTTTTGATTCCTGAATATCCACAAAGTATTTCAATAGTTTAATAAATTCCTTATATTCTTTTTCCATTACATATTCTTCAATTACTCTATCAATTATTTCATATAGGTCCTCAATGTAATTTCTTAATCTAAAATTGACAAAACCTTCAATATTTATATTACTACTTTCATCTAGAAAATCTAATAGCCTATAGAGTATTTTTGCTTTTCTATTTACCTTGTAGGGAACATCAATACTTCTATCATAAATTTCATTGTCAAAACATTTGTTTAATTGCTCTATTATTAATCTTTTCTCATTTGCCTTTAGAAAATAATAATTAGCGTATAAAATCTTTTCCACAATTTTTATCTCTAAAATATCTACTATATAATTAGATATACCTATTGCTGCATGATGATTAAACTCATTAAGCCATTCATCGTATTGATCGTTGCTTCTTTTAATAAAATCTTCATCTATATAAAAATTGATAGTGTTAAATTTTCCATCATTTACTACTTCACTGTTTATCTCGAGGTCTTCGTGGCCATAATTTTTCAGGATCATATCAACTAATTTGGTCGTACTGTCTAAATTTTCATATAAAGTAATTGAAAGCAAATCCATTGTTATAAAGCCCTCCTTTCAATTGTAGTATATGGGAGTATAAAAGAGCATATACAAATATTGTTCTGTTAGTTTTTGTTTTTACTGTCATTTATAGATAACTAATACCTATTAATATTTTTATATAGAGCTCCAAGCGAAACTATTGATCTATGCACATCCAAAGCTTTCAAAAACATCAAGTATTTGGATTTGGACAAAATAAGTTTTACTATATGAACTTTATACAAATGTTTCAGTTATTGGTATTATTGACCCTACATCTATAAGCTTTTTCTCTCCAGCACTCTCATAGGTCACCGAATATTTTCCAAGAAAATTTTTTATGTTTTTGAAATCAGGATGTTTTTTAGTATTTCCACAAAACAGTAGTTTATTACTTGAAATTAATCCAGTAGCTCCACCTATGAATCCATAATTCATCCCCAGCAAATCAATATAACCGCTTTTAATGAGCAGTACATCTATATCATACTTTTCAATTTTTTTTGCTATTCCTTTATCCGAAGTTATTATAGCTTTTTCATTCACTACACAAATGGAGCATTTTGAATATCCTTGTTTTACATTTATAAATTGAACTTTCTTTTTCTCAAGTTTTTTTATTATTTTTTTGTCCGTATATTTGAAATTGTGTATGGCAAATCTCCCTATCCTCCCTACATTATATGCAATATTATCAGGATAGGAACTTTTTAATGTAGTATCACCTTTAATTATTTTCAAATTTAACTCCTTAAATTTTTTCTTGATCTGAGAATATATATTAGGAGCAACCACAATTTCATTTCTTCCTATATGGTGCATTAGCATATCGGGATGTGCCGAAACCCCTTCATACAAGTCCTTACAATAAGGAGTCTCAATAATATTTATACCTTTAGCTCGTATTTTATTCTGAATACATTTTGTAACTCTTTCGTCTACTATAACAGTTTTCACTTTCCCCCTAGGCAGAAAAGGAGTTTCAATAAAACTATTCATTGTCTCAGTTCACCTACTTTTTAGCACCTTTTTTCGTATTACTAGTCTACTATATAGAACGCATTTATAAATCTACATTTTGATTTCTATAGTCCTTTTTTAGATCCCTTTATGATTTTTATCATAACATAAAAAAAGACATCCCTTTGGATGACTTTGTCTTCAATGGAGGCGGCACCCAGATTTGAACTGGGGAATAAAGGTTTTGCAGACCTCTGCCTTACCACTTGGCTATGCCGCCATATTTATTTAATTGGAGCGGTAGAAGGGATTTGAACCCTCGACCCTCGCCTTGGCAAGGCGATGCTCTACCACTGAGCCACTACCGCATATGGTGCCCAGAGGCGGAATCGAACCACCGACACGGGGATTTTCAGTCCCCTGCTCTACCGACTGAGCTATCTGGGCATTTTTGGCGATCCAGAAGGGACTCGAACCCTCGACCTCTAGCGTGACAGGCTAGCGTTCTAGCCAACTGAACTACTGGACCGTATTTAAATTTAAATGGTAGTTTATTTGCCTATCGGAAAATACCGTAAAATTTCCCTCGAGCTAAAACTTGTTATAAAATTTTACTAACTTGGTGGGCGCAACAGGGCTTGAACCTGTGACCCCCTGCTTGTAAGGCAGGTGCTCTCCCAGCTGAGCTATGCGCCCCCATTATTGAGCTGACAAATATTATAATACAACATTTTTAGCTTATTGTCAAATGTTTTTTCTTCCCTACAAGTGTATCTGGCTTCAACATGATTTTGAATAACTCAGATTATTCAAAGCCAAGTTAAACAATCTGAGTTATATATCTATTTATGATTTAGCGCTTCGTTTAATAATTCAGTAAGATCTTCTTTGCTAAATAAGTATTCTTTATTGCAAAAGTGGCACTTTATTTCTGCTTTGCCGTCTTCCTCTATTATAGTTCTGAGCTCTCTTTCACCTATACTAAGCAAAGCCTTTTCAATCTTGTCCATTGAACAATCACAAACAAAATTTATTTCAGTTTTTTCTATTATTTCCACATCAAAATCCTTTAAAATAGTTCTTAATATCTCTTCTCCTGTCATCCCTTCGTCTACCATCGAAGAAGTAGACGGTATGCTCTTCATTGCTTCTTCAAGCTTAATTAGAGTGTCTTCCTCCACATCGGGTAAGGGCTGAATAATAAATCCTCCTGATGCCTTTACATAGCCATCAACATCCAATAATACTCCTAGAGATACAACAGAAGGCTGCTGTTCAGAGTACATATAATAGGCAGCTAAATCTTCACCTATTTCACCAGTTATTAAATTTGATTGTCCTACATACGGTTCCTTAAGGCCCAGATCCTTTGCAATTATCATCTTACCATTTTTTCCTACAGCACCACCTACATCTAACTTGCCCTTTTCATTTAAGGTTACATCTATATGTGGATGAGAAATGTAGCCCTTTACAAATCCCTTAGAATCCGCAACTGCCACAATAGATTTTATTTTATTAGAACCCCTAATTTGCAAGGTCACCTTATCCTTGTCTCCCTTAAGCATATGTCCCATAATAGATGCCGCAGTTATTACCCTGCCTAACGCTGCAGTAGCAACAGGGGTTGTATCATGTATTTCTCTAGCTTCTTCAACCATATTAGTTGTTATCGCAGCAAATAATCTTATACTCTTATTAGCAGCAAGTCCTCGTACTATATAATTTTTCAAAGTAATCCCTCCAACTACCTTTGCCTTATAATAAACTACTTAAAAGTAGCTCTTTTCTTTTATATTTTTTCCTCTAACAATACAAATTATGAGGTTAATACTATCTTAATTACTCAGGTCAACATTTTGATTTCTCAAATATCATTAAAATATTTGCTCAGATCTACAACCTATAAATTAAATTTTAATGAATAAATGCAGAAGCATTCATTATCTGTTCATATTACTTCTATATCTATATTTGAGAAGTCAAAATGAAGTTTTTACCTACATCCATATTGAAAATTATATTTATCTTAGATCTAACATTTTCTTTGTGTCAAAAACACAACAACAAAGCCCTGAACTAGTCAGGGCCGATAAGCTTATTAATTATCTATAAATTAAAGCTTAGTAACTTGAGTTGCTTGAGGTCCTTTGTCACCATCAACAACATCAAATTCAACTTCTTGTTCTTCTTCTAAAGTCTTGAATCCATCTCCAAGAATTACAGAATAGTGAACAAATACGTCATTTCCATCTTCTGCAGTGATAAATCCATATCCCTTTTCTCCGTTAAACCATTTTACTTTACCTTTCATGAAACAATCAATCCTCCTAAAACTTCCAAAAATTTAATTAAGCTAGCTCATTTTAATTTTAACACAGGCTATTTGCAGTGTCAAACAATTAGCAAAAAACCTTTATTATTAAAATACTCAAAAACCTTAAATATTATACATGGTTTATAAATTATTTTTTCTGTTTTTTTATAGCCAACAGAATACTACAAACTTCTTATTCAATCGTGGATAAATATAATTCCCTTTATGTGTTTCCAAAAGTCAATCTTACATTAAATCCTTTATAAAAGACTTTTTTTACAAACAAAGCATACTCGTTCATCAGTGTATTGAAAACTGTCAAAGGTAAAGGCATTATATACGCCTATTTTTTCAAATCCAGCACTTTCCAAAAGTTCTATTACTTTTTCACTCCTATAGGCTCTCTGATAATGACATTCTTGATGCCTTTCAAATAATTCTCCTTGTCTTGTAAAAACAGTCAAGTCTAATTCGCAAATATCAGAATCATCATCAAAATAATTTTGCCATAAGTATGACACATCTTCATAATTTTCTCCATAAACGTTATTTCCTAAAATTTTAGAAAGCTTGTAGTGGGAGCTTATATCAAAAACAAATATTCCTTCCTTTTGAAGTAAAGAACGTACTTTATTAAATATTGATATTAAGTCCTCTTCTTCTAAAATATAGTTAATTCCATCGCATAGACAGACTATAGAATCTATTTTTTTTGAGAAATTCAGATCTCTCATATCTTGATTAATATATCTAACATCCTGTCCAAGAGCATATGACTTATCCTTAGCAAAGGTCAGCATTTCACTTGATACATCAATACCAACAATGTCATAGCCTCGTTTTGATAACCTATTTGTTATATTGCCAGTGCCGCAAGCAAGTTCTAAGATAGTCTTAGGTCTTAAATCTTCTCTATTAAAAATTTTTTCTATGTAGTCAACCCAGCCATCATAGTCAACATCCTTCATTAAAAAATCGTAAACCTTAGCAAATCCGCTATAAGCTTCCATCATTATCCCTTCTTACCTTTCACCTAGATTATTAAAGACAAACAACTTTGAGGGTTAATGTTGTTTATCTATACTTGATTCTTAAATTATACACAAAACCTATCTAAAGCAAAAGAGGTAAAATTTTAGTCCATTACTTCTTCATGATACTTCTATATCAAAACGATAAAAAAAGAGATAGATAAGATCTACCCCAGATTGTTGACAAAGTCGACAGCCTCAGATAGATAAAATCTATCCTTCTTGTTTTACTTGCTCTTGTTCCTGCATTTTTTTCATTTTCTTTTTCCTTACGGTTATTAGACCTCCAATTCTACCGGTTTCCTTAGCCGTCAGTCCTCCCCAGCCATCACTCAAAACCTTATCTAGAAGTCCTAATTCAGATGCAATTTCATACTTCCATTTATCCTCTATTGTTTCAATTTTAAATTTTTTGTTTTTGTCTCGATTTTTTTTTGACAAATTTATCCCTCCCCTCACCAGTATTATTGAGTAAGGGGTTGACTTTTATACATAAAATAGCATTTTTTTCTTACATTTTTGTAATATTTATCTTTTTTTGTTGATATTTCACTATATTAATGCTATTCTTTTTTATGGTTGTTATGTTGTTTCCCACTCCCCCTTTAAATATATATTGTACAATATATATTTAAGTTAACACCTTGAAAGAACGGTATTTCGAGGTGTTCTTTTTTTATAACACACAGAAAATTACAAACTCATTAAAGTTGTGAATAAATATAGTTTCCGTCATGTATTTCAGAAAAGTCAACCTTTGAGAATCTTTAAAAAAGATTTTTTACTATAACTATCTTTTTAATACTAAGAAAACTGTAGATAAGAAAAAAAGATATACATAACAAGTACGATTCCGACTGGAATGAACTCTATGAATTTATAGCCTTCATCTTTCTGCCAGATAATTTGATTATCCATATCGTAGCTACTAGAGTTTTCGTTTGGTATATTAACATTCTCATATTTATAATAATCATTGTCGTTACTATACAAATTGTTATTAATGTCGTTCTTCATATATCTTATAAGTAAAAAGACAATACCTCCTGAAATAGCTGCTATAACCCCTAAAAGTATTGTAGACGCAAATAATTGTCCAGTAGTAGGCATTGTATTTCTATCAGGTGTGACACTACCATATTTGTTTAATTTTTCATATACAATAGTCAATCCGTACATTAGTGTAACAGCTATGCCATTGTTAGTAATATGACCTATTATACCCGCGTATATAGAATCAGTTATATGTACCAAATATCCAAAGACTAATCCTAAGACTATGGGTGCAGCTAAATTTTGCAAGTTGAAATGGAATACGCCAAACATAATTGCAGTAAATCCTATACCTGCAATTTTATATTTCCCTTCATATACCCTTAACAATAAACCTCTAAAAAATACTTCTTCACATATTCCTGCTGAAATTGCAATAATAAAGAAAAGCACTATATATTCGCTTAGGCTTTCTGCTACTGGCACTGGGGAAGGCTTAATATCCAAACCAAGGTAGCTTAAAATAGACAATACTATAGCATTGCAGAAAGCAGCTATAGGATAACTGAATATTGTTATCAATACAACCAATAGCCCATGTTTTACTTTTATCTTGTTAAGCTTCAAAAATGTTTTTATCCTTATACCCTTTGCCTTAAGAATAATAATAACAGGCAATAGTACCAAAAGATACTCAGTAATTATTAGACCAAGCTTTATATTTGAGTTTTGTGCGTAAGCCCCTATTGTAACTAGTAACAGTGCCGCAACTAAGTAGACGATATTCGTTTCTAAAATCGTAATTTTCCCTTTTTCCATATAATCACCTCGTAAGCTATCTTTCCAAAGATTTATTGTGAATCAGTGTATTTGCATATACCTGAACTCCTAAAGCCAGAACATTTTCATTAAAGTTGAATTTAGAATTATGAAGAGAATAAATATACCCTTGTTCTTCATTCCTAACACCTAAAAAGAAAAATAGTCCTGGAACAGCCCTTTGATAGTAAGAAAAGTCCTCGGCAGTCATCTGTGGTTTAACTATCTCAATATGTTCTTTACCAATTGCAGCAATAAAATTATCTGCCAATTTCTTATCATTGTTTACAAATGGGTACATATCTCTAAAAATCACATCAATTTCACAATCCTGTGCCATTGCTAAACTTTTAGAGATGATTTTCATTTTTCTCTTCATCTTCTTATATACTGATTCATTAAAAGCCCTCATTGTTCCTTCCATAATAACTTCACCGGCTATAACATTTCTTCTTTCTCCACCTTCAATTCTACCTATAGTTATAACAGCAGGTTCCACGGGGTCTATGCTTCTACTTATAATATTCTGTATTGAATTTACAAGTTCTGATGCTATTACAATAGAGTCCTTGCTATTGTGCGGCATCGCTCCATGACCACTTTTGCCTTTGACATGTATATCAAATTCACCTGTTTGTGCCATCATAGGACCTGTCTTTAAACCTATCTTCCCTTCCTCAATATCGGGATATAGATGGAGTCCATAGATAGAGTCTATGTTATATCTCTTAAAGACCCCTTCCTTCACAATGATTTCTGCGCCTCCCGGTCCTTCTTCAGCAGGCTGGAAAATCAAAAGTATATTATCTTTAAGCTTTGTTCTATTCCGAGATAAATACATAGCTAAACCAAGCAGTATAGCTGTATGACCGTCATGTCCACAGGCATGCATCATACCATTATGTGTGGAAGAATATTCTACATCGGTTCTTTCACTTATTGGCAGTGCATCGATATCAGCTCTAAAAGCAATGGTTTTATTCCCCTCGCTACCCTTAAAATAAGCCAGAACTCCAGTTCCAGCGGTTTTTTCAATGGTATCTATTTCTAGGTTTTTTAAAAAACTAATAATATATTCATTTGTTTTATATTCCTTAAATCCCAATTCAGGTATTTGATGTAAATCCCTTCTAGTTTTAATTATTAATTGTAATATATTTTGCATATCTTTATCTAGTTTAATCATAATCTCACCTCTACAAAATTTGCTTTTAATCAAAGCTATCAAATTTTAAATGAAGTACCATATATATATTCAAGTAAAACTATTGATTTATACATTTTTAAAACTCTCAAAAGCATCGATATATGTATAAATTAAGTTTTACTATGTAAACCCTATATAGGGATTTAAGTAACGACTTTAATTTATACATATTCAAAACTCCTGGAATCATCGAGTATTTGAACATGTATAAATTAAGTTTTACTATGTAAACCCTATATTTATGATTATATATAAATATTCTTTGATATACTATATCTTTATATTATAATTTGCAAGTTAAAACTATGAAATTTCTTACGAAATTTTAAATTATGAATAAATATAATATCCTTAATAATGTTTTACAAAAAAATCTGCCTTAAGGATCTTTATATTGATGATAGACTTTTTTATTGACATACCCTCTGACAAGTGTTACCATATATATAATTTATGTACAAGGAAGGAAGAAAGCATTTTTTCTTTTTGTTGTTCTATATAAAAGGTCTCTGTATTTTTTTTAAGTATTTTTTAATAAATATAAGATGTAACAATCATTATTCTTTGGGCATATTATATATTTAACCGATGAATTATCATAGAGTAATGTGTGTACAATCCTACAATTTTGTTACAACTGGCGTAGACTTTTATTTTACGTGAAGAATGGGAGGTTTTATTTTGAGAAAAGCAAATGTAGCCGTTGTTGGCGCAACAGGAATGGTAGGTAGAACTTTTTTAAAGGTTTTAGAAGAAAGAGACTTTCCATATGAAAATCTATATGTCTTTGCATCATCGAAGTCTGCAGGCCAGAAGGTAAAATGCAAGGGTACCGAATATACTGTCGAAGAATTAAGAGAAGACTCATTTGATAGAGACATAGACATAGCTCTTTTTTCTGCCGGTGGGGATACAAGCAAAAAATTTGCCCCAATAGCTGCTTCTAAAGGCGTAATTGTAATAGACAATAGTAGTGCTTGGAGAATGGAAAAGGATGTTCCATTAGTTGTTCCTGAGGTTAATCCAGATGCCATTAAATCGCATAAAGGAATTATTGCAAATCCTAACTGTTCAACAATTCAGGCAGTAGTTGCTTTAAAGCCTTTACATGATAAGTACAAAGTAAAAAGAGCTATTTATTCTACTTATCAAGCAGTATCTGGTTCTGGTGTAAAGGGTATAAATGATTTAGAAGAAGGACTAAAGGGTAACGATATAAAAAATGCTTATCCTCATCCTATAGCAAATAATTGTCTTCCTCATATAGACATTTTTATGGAAAATGGATATACTAAAGAGGAAATGAAAATGATAAAAGAAACTCAAAAGATATTAAATGACTATGACATGAGAATAACTGCTACTACTGTTAGAGTACCTTTATATGATTGTCATAGCGAATCAATAAATCTTGAGTTTGAAAACCAATTTGAAGTTGAGGAAATAAAGAATTTATTAAAATCAAGTCCTGGAATCGTAGTACAAGATGATCCAGAGAACAACGTTTACCCTCTTGCTACAAATGCCAAAGGAACTGATCTAGTATACGTTGGCAGAATAAGAAGAGATTTTAGTATCAAAAATGGTTTGAATTTTTGGGTTGTCGCTGATAACATTAGAAAAGGCGCAGCAACCAATGCTGTTCAAATTGCTGAAGAATTAGTAAAAGACCTTTAATACTTATTTAGTATTCAAAAGAAAAATGATAAAAAACAAATACAGAATTACGTTGGTTGTGATCTAGAGGCCGCAGTTTGTAAAGAGTACTTCAGATGAGCATCAGGGGAATTAATCTCTGTTGGAAAGGTACAGCTGCCGAAACATATGTCTTTCCCCAAGGATATGTGTTGGGACTATACTGAACAAGTATAGTACTGTCGTCAATTGAAAGCCCAGTCTTTTGATGGAGTGCTATTTCACACAGGGCAAAAAGGAACTTAGCTGACTTCCAAACAGTCAATAGCGCTTTTTGCTCTTGACTGTTTTTATTTTTGCTAAAAAAAGCTTAACTGTTCAATAATAATTGTGAAATTTTATATGAAAGGATGATTTATTTGAGTATGAATTTATTTAGAGGCTCAGGTGTTGCACTGGTTACTCCATTTAACGGTGATAAGGTAAACTATGATAAGCTTGAAGAAATGCTAGAGTGGCATATTGAACAGGGTACTAATGCCATAATTATCTGTGGGACTACTGGAGAACCATCTACAATGACAAACGAGGAGCAAAGAGAAGTTATTCGATTCACAGTAGAAAAAATAAATAAGAGAATACTTGTTATTGCCGGAGCTGGAAGTAATAATACTGCCCATGCTATTAAGATGAGCCAATATGCTGAAGAAGTAGGAGCTGACGGTTTATTGCATGTTACTCCATATTATAATAAAACTACCCAAAGAGGATTGATTGCTCATTTTACTGCAATTGCTGATGCTGTTAATATTCCAATTATTTTATATAATGTACCAGGTAGAACAGGAGTAAATATACTGCCTTCCACATTAGGCAAATTATCTAAGCATCCCCATATCAGCGCAATAAAGGAAGCTAGCGGTAATATAGCTCAGGTTGCAGAAATGGCAAGACTAGTACCAGATGATTTTTACATTTATTCTGGAAACGATGATATGATTGTTCCCCTTATGTCTCTTAGGGGCGATGGAGTGATTTCCGTAGTAGCTAATATTGCTCCTAAAGATACCCACGATTTAGTTCAGAAATTTATTGATGGCGATGTAAAGGGCTCATGCGATCTTCAGTTAAAGATGAAACCTTTAATTGACTCCCTTTTCATAGAAGTTAATCCTATACCCGTTAAAACCGCTATGAATCTAATGGGCTTTGAAATGGGTAATCTTAGACTTCCTTTAGTAGATATGTCTGATGAAAACCTTGTGATTCTAAAGACTAGAATGAAAGAATATGGACTACTAAAATAGGAGGGATAGTTTTGATAAAGGTAATACTTTGCGGATCCAATGGGAAGATGGGGCATGTGCTCACTGATCTAGTATCTCAAAATCCAGAAATGGAAGTTGTAGCAGGCATAGATAGCTCAGAAGCATGTCCATATAATTATCCCGTCTTTACTGATTTTAACAAGTGCAATATTGAAGCAGATGTTATAATAGATTTTTCTCATCATTCAGTAGTATCTGGCTTGGTAGATTATTGTGTTAAAGCAAGTACCCCTGCAGTTATCTGTACAACAGGATTGGATGAGGCTTTAGTCGAAAAAATTAACGCATCATCTAAGAAGGTTCCTTTTTTTAGATCAGGTAATATGTCTTTAGGTGTTAATCTTATAATGGATTTAGCAAAAAAAGCTGCAAAAATCTTAACAGATAATTTCGATATCGAAATTATTGAAAAACATCATAATAGAAAGGTAGACGCTCCAAGTGGAACTGCATATATGATTGCTGAGGCTATTAATGATGAACTATCAGAAAGCAAGGAATATAACTACGGAAGGCAAGGAAGATCCGCAAAACGCCAAAGCTCAGAAATCGGAATCCATGCTGTAAGAGGTGGAACTATCGTTGGAGAACATACAATTATCTATGCTGGCCCTGATGAAATTATTGAAATTAAACATACGGCAATGTCCAGAAAAGTATTTGCTTCTGGTGCAATTAAAGCCGCAAAATTTTTGACATCTAAAGAAAATGGTTTATATAATATGGATGATATATTAAAATAGTAAATAATAGTATAGTGATTTAATTATTTAATTTAACCCGAATTATTCATGAAAAGTTTGAAAGGGTGCAAGTAATTTTGAATTCTAAGGCTTTCATCAAGTTCGAAGGCATACCCAAACGGTACGTCGAGAATTTGATGGAGGTCTTAGAATCAAAAGGACGCAGCAGAGTTTTGAATTTTTCATGAATAATTCGGGTTCAAGAAAGGATTGATTTAACAAATGACGAAGGAAATGAATACAAATACCTATGACCTAACTAATCCATATGAAATTGCAAAGTTTATAAAGAATGCAAAAAAATCTACTCCTGTAAAGGCATATGTCAAAGGAAGCTTAGATTCTATTGAGGATGAGAGCATAAGAATCTTTGGAAGCGAAAACTTTTGGATTCTATTTGGTGAGGGTGCTGACGTAGCTAATTTTTTAGAGAAAAATAGTTCGATTATAGAAGATATTGTTCTAGAAAATGATAGAAGAAACTCTGCTATTCCTTTACTAGACTTAAAGAACATTGAAGCGAGAATCGAACCAGGTGCATTTATTAGAGATCGAGTAAAAATCGGAAAAAATGCTGTTATAATGATGGGTGCAGTTATAAACATAGGTGCTGAAATTGGTGAAGGATCTATGATTGATATGAACGCTGTATTAGGTGCAAGAGCAACAGTAGGTAAAAATGTCCATGTTGGTGCAGGCTCTGTCTTAGCCGGTGTCCTTGAACCGCCTAGTGCTGATCCAGTAACAGTACATGATAATGTTATGATTGGTGCAAACGCTGTTCTACTAGAGGGAGTTACGATTGGCGAGAATGCAGTTGTGGCTGCAGGCTCTATAGTTACAACTGACGTACCTCCAAATGTAGTTGTGGCTGGAGCTCCAGCTAGAGTCATAAAGGATAAGGATGAAAAAACTGCTGATAAGACTCAATTATTAGATGATTTAAGAGGATAAGAAAAAGGGGGAGGCCTCAGAATGGCTAATTTCTGCGTTATTTGAAATGTTCAACGGTTTGACACGTAGGTCAGTACTAGCCAAACCGTTGAAATTTCAAAACCTTGAACTTCACTTATTCTGAAACACCCCGGGGCTGAACTCATGAGAGGCCTTTATGAGGCAGCCCCTCTTTATTTTTAAATAGTCTAGAATCCAACTAGGGTCTTCACACTTTCAGCTTACAACTCAAAAAACTGGAATTTCTCTCCCTAGTCCACAAAAGCGAAAACATAGGGAACATTTCTATAATAGTCCCCATAGTTTAAACCGTAACCTACAATGAACTTATCTGGAATGGCAAATCCAACATAGTCCGCTTCAAGATCTACCTTTCTTCTTGATGGTTTATCTAGTAGAACACAACTCTTCACACTATTTGGATTTTTTGATTTTAGATAACCAATAACAAATTCCATTGTTATACCTGTATCTGCAATATCATCGGCTATTAATACATCATATCCTTCTAAATCTTCTTTTATATCATAAAGAACCTGTACCTTTCCTGAGCTTTCTTCAGAGTGACCGTAGCTCGATGTAGTCATAAACTCTATTTTAACAGGTATATTGATTTCTCTAACTAAATCCGCTGTAAAAATAAAACTTCCCTTTAATAACGAAACAACTAAAAGACTTTTTCCTTCATAGTCCTTGGATATTTGTCTACCTAATTCTTCAACTCTCTTTTGAATATCTTCTCTACTAAATAAAACCTCTTTTCGTTTCTTTTCTATATCCATAATAGTACTACCTCCAAATTTTTTTACGTTTATATTTTATTATTCTAATTAATATTTATAAAGTTGTCAATTGAGAAATTGTATATTTCAACATAATCCCAGATCATTCCCACGTAATCCTATTAAACCCGGGTTAAATATTACAATTATTTAAATTTTAATTTAGTATAAGGTAATTGAAAGTTATATAAACAAATTGTACAATTAAATCATTGAGTATTAAATTGAGTTTTACTATATGAACTCTATAAAACTGACTAAAGGTGGTATGCTTATGGAAAACGTTAACAAAGGAGTTATATCAACTAATACACTCCCGAAAACTAAAAAGCCTGTCTCTAAAGAAACATTTGTATTTTTAGGAATTATCATTCTGTCATTCGGCTACTTAAGTTCACAGATGGGCGTTGGAATAATGTTTAATGTAATAATGAAAACTGCCCATGAATTACTATTAGATACTGTATTCTTTATAATGGCTATAGCAGTATTAGCCGGCTCCTTTGCAGCCCTCTTGTCTGAGTTCGGGTTTGTTGCTCTTATAAATATGATTATCTCCCCCATAATGAAACCTCTATATGGGCTTCCTGGAGCTGCATCAATAGGAGCTATCACGACTTATTTATCCGACAACCCTGCAATAATATCTTTATCAAAGGACAAAGGCTTTATTAAGTATTTTGAAAAGCATCAAGTTCCCGTGCTATGCAATCTTGGAACGGCCTTTGGAATGGGACTTATATTAACGACATTTATGATTAGTCAAGGTGACGGAACAGAGTTTGTAGTTCCAGTTATACTCGGTAATTTAGGTGCTGTATTTGGAAGTATAGTAAGTGTAAAGTTTATGCTTAGATATACAAAGAAATTTTATAATGTCTCTGATAATATTAAGGTTTCAGATCCAGACAAAGATACTAACTTTAATAAAGTTAGAGAAATACGTTCTGGTAATGCATTAGAAAGAGCACTAGAGGCCATATTAGAAGGCGGAAAAAATGGTGTTGAAATGGGTCTTGCAATTATCCCTGGGGTATTATTTATTTGTACTATTGTTATGATATTAACCTTTGGTCCAAGCGAAGTTGAAAATGGAGTGGCAATTTATAAAGGTGTAGCCTTTGAAGGTGTGAACCTTCTTCCAAAAATAGGGAATGTTATTTCACCTATACTTAAACCTTTATTTGGGTTTAAAAATGCAGAAGCCATTGCTTTCCCTATCACATCCCTTGGGTCTGTTGGAGCAGCATTAGCATTAGTAACAAAATTTTTGAAAAATGGTATTATTGGAGCAAATGAAATAGCTGTCTTTACAGCTATGGGAATGTGCTGGAGTGGCTACCTAAGTACTCATGTCGGTATGATGGATGCCCTCGGAGTGAGGCAATTGGCCAATAGAGCAATTTTAAGCCATACAATTGGTGGTCTATGCGGAGGTATATTTGCTCATTATTTATATGTTTTATATAGTTTGATTTTTTAGAAAAAGTTCTAAATGAAAACACAGGGGCAGCGAATCCCCTAGTCTTGGTCAGATTTTGCTCCGAGAAATCACCCCAATTAAAGGGTCCATGCTCTAAGCTTCTTTACACTTAGAGCATGGACCTTTTTAGTTTATAAGATAATTATCTAGAACCTTCAACTTAATCTAGGTTATATTCTTTTACTTTCCTGTAAATAGTTGCCCTACTGATTCCTAGCGCTTCTGCAGCCTTCTCCATAGCCTTCTTACTTTTCCCAAATTTCTCTATAGCATTTATGATCTCTTTCTTTTCTAATTCCTTTAATGGCATTATTCTTCGTGAATAATTTAAAGACAATATCTGCTTATTAACTCCTATCCGCTTTGGTAAATCGTTAATACTAATAGAGTCTGCCGTTGCCATATTAACTGAATATTCTATAGTATTTTCGAGCTCTCTTACGTTGCCAGGCCAACGGTAATCCATAAAGACTTCGATAACATCGCGGTCTATTTCAAGGATATTTTTATTTAGTTTATAATTAAACTTATCTACAAACTTATTTGCTAGAACAGAGACATCTTCTTTTCTTTCCCTTAGTGGAGGTATGTATATAGGAATTACATTCAACCTATAATAAAGATCCTCTCTAAATTCCCCATCCTCTACCATATCATCAAGTTTTTTATTAGTTGCTGCAATAATTCTCACATCAATAGGTATAAACCCCCTGCATCCTATTCTAGCAATCAAATTTTCTTGCAGCACTCTGAGTAGCTTGGTTTGCAAATGTAAAGGCATGTCTCCAATTTCATCCAGAAAAATAGTTCCCCTATTGGCCAATTCAAACTTTCCAGTTTTCCCCCCCTTTTTTGCCCCTGTAAAAGCGCCTTCTTCATACCCAAAAAGCTCGCTTTCAAGTAAATTTTCGGGTATAGCAGCACAATTTATAGGTATAAAGGGATGTTTTCTTCTATCACTTGAAAAATGAATAGCTCTTGCAAACAACTCCTTACCAGTACCACTTTCTCCCTGTATTAGTATTGTGGATGTGCTTTTAGCAGCCCTTTTAGCAAAATTCTTCACAAGACCTAAGGTCGTGCTTTCACCTATAATATCATCAAATGTCATTTCTAGGCTAGCTCCAATCACATCATTTACAACATTAATGATTTCATTCATTTTACTAAAAGTAAGAACAAAACCGATAACCTCTTCTTCAACCAATATTAGATTAGCATTATATATACCACTCAGATTATTTCCATTAATGTTGTAATAAAATTTTCTATTTCTTATGGTTTTTTTATTTTTCACAATAGGCTCTAATTCAAAATCGTCTACTAATTCCTTTATATTACTTACATATTTGCCTTTGCTCTTAATGCCAAACATATTCATTGCTTTAGAATTATAATGTAAAATATTGCCTTTAATATCCAAAGATACAACACCCATATCGATGGAATCAAGCAAAACCTCTAATTCTTTTGCCAAGAGATTTATTTCCTGTGTGTTTTTCTCTTCAATTAGCTTCGTGGCAATTAAGTCTGACATTCTTGACAGAAATTCTAAAAGATTCTCTTTATTACTTACTATTGATTTTTTTTGATCTTGATCAAAGGCTATAAGCCCTATTACACCTTTAACCTTTCCATTAACTTTAATTGGACAACACACTTCAGCATATTCCTGACAAACATTCTTAGCATCACATTTTTCACAAGCTTTATGGGTTCTAGGCTCCTCAATAATAATTTCTTCCCCATGCTTAAGTGTATATGCCATAGCAGTGTTTGAGCTTACCTTGTTTCCAATATTTTTTATATATAAACCCGTTGCAGCAATTCTATTCAATTTGTCATCTATTATTGTAACATCTACATTTATCACGCTCTCAATAGCCTTTGCAATACGCTGAACATTTTGTGAAATATTAATAAGCTCCATATCTATCTCCTTTTCCCAGTTTCCAGTGCACTGCCTATAACTCTTTTAGAGTTGACATTCATAAGCCCTATATGGATAAGCCGGGTTTTAGTACATCCTTACTTTACATTTTACTACAAAACAAATACAAAAATAAACCAATCTTGAGAGATTGGTTTACTTTATCTATATAAATCATATAACTTTCCACGCTACTAGCGTTCTTCTATTCTACTCTTAAAAGCTTTGTTTCATTATATAAGCGACTAACATTATTTTTATCTACATATCCAATCTCTTTTTCCAAAGCATTGGCAGTACCACAAGCAACGCCATATTTTATTGCTTCTTCTAAGCTGTGGTTCTCAGTTATCGCGATAGCAAATCCTGCAACTAGAGCATCTCCTGACCCTACTGTATTTACCGAACTAATAGTTGGTGCCTTAGCTTTAAAAACTCTGTCCTTAGTTGCAAAGATAGCACCTTCGCTGCCCAAAGAAATTACTACTATATCTACTCCCTGCTTACAGATATACCTTGATTCATGTACAATCTCAAATTCGTTCTTCAAATCATAGCCTACTAAATCCCTAAGCTCGTCAATATTTGGTTTAATCATGTACGGCTTAGCTTTTATAGCTTCCTCCAAATACTTTCCTGATGCATCTATTATAGGTATTACATTATTGTCCTTCGCTATCTTTACCATATCTCTATAAATTGTCTTAGGCACTCCCTTTGGAACACTGCCTGATGCAATAATAATCTTACTGTATTTCAATATTTTTATGTATTCCTTTATAAATCTAGTCAATTCTACCTTGGTTACAAAGGGTCCGTTTTCATTAACTGTAGTTTCTGTATTATTGATAGGATCTATAATCGCTGTGAAATTACGAGATTCACCGGCAATACTCACAAATGAGGTAGAAATCCCTAATTTAATCAACTCACTTTTTATATATTCTCCTGAGAGCCCTCCTAAAAAGCCCGTTGCATTTATTCGTTGACCTAGTATGGCCGCTGTTTTAGCAACATTTATTCCTTTTCCACCCACTGTAACAGTCACATCATCTACTCTATATTTATTGTCTGCTTTAAAATTATTAATTATATAAGATCTATCAATTGCTGGATTTAAAGTTACAGTAGTAATCATGTTAACCCCTTCTTTTACAAAAGTTAAATTCTTCATATTCCTAAAAAATAAAAACTGAGAAATTAGGAACAAATAGTATTATACAACATAAATGCAGTTTTTCAAAGCTTTTTTAATAATTTAGAACAAAGTCTTTTATAGAGAGTCTTAAAGTAGACTTTGCCTATACACATAACGGAAATTATAAATTTATCAACGACTTTATAAAGTTTATAATTTCCTAAGGAGTTATAGAAAAGCAGTATATTTTTTAAAAATCATAAACATTCCCTTCTATTGCCCAGGAAATCAAATGAAGGAATATCCTACTTATCTCCTTTATCTAATCTATATAATATTTCTTTAATATCCCTTAGTAAAACTATTATTTTATTAAGAGAATACTGAATCGATGTGAGAATAATAAGAAGAATGAATCCAACCATAAATTTATAATACATGTTTTTTCCTCCATAAAATAAGGGCTTATTTTATATTTTACTCTATTCAGGTATTTTTTCAAGTTTTTATTGCGTTAAATGAGACTAAAGTCTCATAACTAATTATACCTTCTACGTTTGAGAGTTCAAGCATTATGCTAATCTCATAGAACTATATTCCTTTTTTATTATTTTATATTTTGCCATACCTCAATTGATTGTTTTTTCCCAATATTCAATCTTATAAAGGTGTCAAAAAATAAAACCATACTCTCCCTTCTCAATTATAAAATGATTCACCAGGAAAAGTATGATTTATATATTTACAGTCAAGATTCATTCATCCTCTAACCTATTGTTTTCTTCAGGTAAAACGTTCATTTTGGATATAGACACCTCATAGGCTATCTTCTTTAGTACATTTTCTTCATCAAGTTTTTTCTGATATTCTCTACTTTGTATTCTCCCCCAAACCTTTATTCTATCTCCCACTTTCATTTTCTGAGAAAATCTTGCATTTCTTCCCCAAGCTATACATGGAATATAGTCGGATTTCCTATAAGGTCTATTTACAGCTACTAACATGTCAGTAATTTCTCTTCCAAATGGAGTCGTTCTATAAACAGGCTTTTTGCAAATATAACCATCCAAAAATATTTGATTAGGATTCGTTACATTCTCTAATTCTTCTTCAACAATATCTCTAGCAAATATTGTTAATATCAATCTATTGCTACCATCTATGACTTTATTATATGATCTTAGCTGTCCTTCAACTTTAAAGATTTTATCTTCATGAAAATTTAGATTTACTATTAGTCTTTCAGATATTGTAATCGGTAAAACATCATCATAATTGCTTAATCTAGAAATCTTCATTTTGAATACATAAAACCCCTCACCATATACCTCATGGCTGAATTCTAAATCTGAACAAGGTATTCCTATTACCGCAGATACATTATTTTCAAATACTTTCAAATCTCTAGCCCCCCTGCGCTCCTTAATTTTCATTGATTCTTGTGTTTTAGGGATATAAAAAAAATAGATAAACGAACATATAATTTTTCATCCCATAATTTTGCTCAATCTACAAATATATTTATTCTTCTTTTCATAAAAATAGAACATAAGATTTGAAATTAGCTCAGATTATTCATAGAAAGTTTAGAAATACACAAGTAGTTTTGATATCTGATTTACTTAAAACTTCCCCGGTCCAACTCATACATCGTTCTTTGAATCTCGGCTACAGGTACTTCATAAATAAGCGCTACACCTATTGCTACTAAAAAATAAGAAATATTGAAGCTGTCATATTGTCTAATTTTAATCGGGAACTCCATTTGCTCAATCTCATTTCCATTTGATGTTGTTAATCCTCTTTGGATACTACAATTAAAGGATATATCTCCATCAATATGTAAGCTTGAAGCGGTTATTGTTGACTTAGCATTAAGCCCATAGGTTATGATAATCTTATCCTTTAAGCTATCAAAATAATTACATATTCCCTTATTATCATTATTTATCATAATAATTCCATTTCTTTTGAGGCTGCCGATCATCATTCTCTTTTTTTCTATATCATGATTGTTTTCTTTCTCTTTATGGGTTATCCCATCAGCTATTACCGTATCAACTGTATATTTATCTGTAAATTCATATAGACATTTTGATTTTAAATCATCTAGTATTAAATAATCTAAGTTCATATCCTTATAGACTACTTCATTAATTTCTACATATTCCTGAGTCCCACTTTTGACAGATGTTTCATCAATTCTTATCATTCTCTTATTTTTCAAACCAACTTTGAAACCATTTTTCTTTAACAATAAAAAAACTAAGTTACCAATTATGCTGTTCTGACTATCCTTTGTTATGCCAATAAACTCAGTACTTTTCATCTTTTCAACTCCCATTCACTGATATGATTATACTGTGTTTATAATAAGACATTTATGTACTAAAAAAAGTATGGGTTCTAGTATCCCATACTTTTTTGATAAATTATCTATGCTTTTTAATTTTAAATTTAATCTTTCAATTTACTACCTGTCATTGGACCATCAACGATTCTTTTAACTAGGTATTTCTATGTTAGAAATGCAAATGCTATTAAAATGAGCCATTGAAGTACAATCGTTCCAACACTGAATGTCTCCAGTGGGTGCCACCAATTGTCTAGATACTATGATATGGCTTGCTTTACCCACCATTCAAGTATGAGTACAAATAATACTTTTGATAAACGACCTATTCAAATGTTCAAAAAAAATAACAACTCCCTCCCCAGAAATGGACGGAAGTTATCCGCGGTACCACCCAATTTAATCGCAATGGCGATCCTCTTATATAGCTATAACGGAACTATTATCGGTAATAGTTTATTTCACCAACAGCTTAGGAGCGGGTTCTAAAAGCTATCCTAGAAACTTCCACCAAACGTTTCCTCTCTATAATGCATTGCTTTCATACTATTCTCCTTCAATGCTTTAGCTGTATACAATTATGATTTAGTATATTTAAATATAGTTAAAGGGTTACTGTCAATATTAATGCATTTATTATACATATAGTTTTATTATAGCTATATTAAGATTTTCATATAAGATTTCTTCCATTTGTTATATAGAGTGACTCAGGCTAGGTTCATTAATGATTTAACAACCTATTGGTTTTCTTCTTTCTCTGCATTTTCTAATTTTTTCTGTTTACCAGTATGATCAATATAATAGTTATCCTTCATAATTATTTCTGAGATAGGAACAATCTCATACCCCTCTTTTTGAAGTTTCTCTATTACCAGCGGCAGGAATTCCAAAACATATTTGGCATTATTATGAAAAAGTACTATTGAACCATTCTTTACATTCCTTGTCACCCTATCAACCACTGGTTCAACTCCAAGCTCCTTCCAATCCAAAGAATCTACATCCCACTGAATTGTATAATAACCACATTCTTTACCAGTTTTTATTAAGTTATTATTATAATCACCAAAGGGTGGTCTAAAAAGGTAGGGCTTTTTACCCGTTAAATTATATATTTTTTTGCCGGTCTGATTTAACTCCTCAGCAATTTGTTCCTTAGAAAGCTTTGACATATGTGGGTGGGTGGAAGAATGATTTCCTATATCATGACCTTTTTCATCTATCTTCTTTACCATATCAGGATATCTATCAACCCAAAATCCAACTAGAAAGAATGTGGATTTTACATTGTATTTATCTAATGTTTCCAGTATTCCATCTGTATAGCTATCACCCCAAGCTGCGTCGAAACTTATGGCTATTTTCTTCTCTTCAGTTTCAACTGAGTATATAGGAATTAACTTATCCGTTGCCAAAGTCTCCATAACTTTATAGCTAATATCATTAAAAAATAAAGCACCAAATATGATAATAACACCAAATATAATGGTAAAGATCATCCTTCTTTTAGAGATTACAAACAGTTTCATGGTCCCCCCTCCTTACTTCACCTATATATTTAATTTATTCTCTAGTCATTTTATTATTCTAGTAAATTTTAAAAATATATTGCGGCCCACCTATATAGATTATTCAAGATTATTTTTTGAAAAAAAGAACAATCCTATATTTATATAGGATTGTCATATATTGTATTACATCGTAGTCATTTGCGTGCTATAAAATTATATCAAAACTTATGCAGGCTGTAATTCGAGTTTTTATTCAGATTTTTCCTCTATTGTATAAGTTCTTAAGATTTTCTCTCCTAGCTTACTTTCATCAACAACATCTTTCTGGGATTCTAGTACAGTTATAGTATCTTTGTCACCATCACTTACATATCTTTTACCGGGACTCTTATCAAAATATTCAAGCCAATATCTTATTCCAAATTCCTCTGAACTACCATGTACACGGTGTATATATTTATAATCGAATTTCTTATGAATAGATGCATATTCAGGTTTCCATCCAACAGCTAAAGCTCCAATGTTGTTATATTCCACACCACCAAAGGAACCGTTAAAAAGATACTTTCTTTTTTCTTCACTTTTTGGTCTTGCTCCATATGGTAGCGCTAATGCATTAACTTCATAGTCCGGTAAATATTGGCTCAAAAATTCAACATTCTTAGCCATAGTCTTTTGAATATCATTTGTAGACAAAGTACTTAAATTCTCATGTCCAGATGTATGATTGCCAATATCCATACCTTTATCAATAATGTATTTAAGCTTGTAATCAATCAAATCCTTTTGTCTAAATGGATTTTTTCCAAATAGAAAGAATGTAGCTTCAAGACCAAAATCCGGATTTTGTTTGCTAAAGTCTTCTAAAATACCAATTGCAGAGTTTGGGTCAATTTTTTTCTCTCCATTTTCTTCTATAATATTAAAATCAGTATTATTACCATCATCAAAGGTGAATACAACAGGAGTTTTTCCTGCTTCAATGTCTATTTCGTTGTTAATATAATCCCTTAAACTAATCGGTCTATATCCTTTTTCATAAAGTAATTTCAAATCTTCTTTAAAATTTTCTCGAGTTCTCACATAGTTTTTTTCTTCATCACCTAGTGCATGATACATAACAACCATTATCTGTCCCGTTTCGTTTGGCTTAACTTTTTGAAGATCAATCTCTTCAGGTTTTGCTACTTCCTGTCCGTTTTCTTTATTCTCATTGACCTCAGAAGGATCATTCTTATTTTCATCTGACTTATTATCTATATTTTCATTAGTCTCTTTATCACTGTCATTACTTTTTACTGTTTCTTCTACAGTTTTTTTATTATCTTCCATTTTATCCTTTACCTTTATTGTTGAAGCAGTACAACCAGTAAATAAAGCTGTTGATAGAACCATTGCTAAAGTAAATTTTGCGTATTTTTTCAAATTAATTCCTCCTTAGTTTTTTTACACTATGAATATATTTGTATGTAAATCAAAAACTATTGTTATAGAAATCGCAATAAATCTTTTACATTTCGATTCTCTGACTATCTTAAAAACTCAGATATTCAAAACTCAAAATGAAGATTTATAAGTGCATTCTATATAAATAAACAATTTTAAAGTCAATAGCTTTTTTTCATCAGTGTAAAAGAGCTCCATATTTTAAATCTAAACGTTGTTTATTTTTCATACTACTTCAAAATCATCCTAATTACAATATACTGATTAATTAACTTTACTACAAAGGAGTGACTATTTTGTCAATTATTAGGAGTCAGTATACAAATACTAAAGGAAAGCGCACTGAACTCAGTAGAAGAACCTTTAAAGAAGAAGATAGACATTGGCAAAGGGAAGCAAAATCTCAAAAAGCTCAACTCGAAAGTTCTCATAAACATGGAACCAGAAAGGATGTAAAGGTAAAGATGGACAGAAAGCTGACCTAGTATCCTTAGACAGTTAGCAATCTCCTGATTTCAAACCCAGGGTGTTTCAAGATGAATGGATTTCAATCAATTAGGAAATTCGTCATTCTGAGACACCTTTTTTATAAAAAGCTATACTATCTAATTCCCTTTGTTCCCTTCGGACAGTTCTTTATACAGATTCCATATACTGAGCCACGCCATATTTTTGTAGTAGGTTGACATATGCTCACTACAAGCTGTGCTTCTACAAGTTCTTCTCTTCCACTACAAGGATACCAAAGTCCCCCTCTTAAAGCAAGCGCGGAACATGATTTAACACATTTATTACAATCACCACACTTAGAGCTTTCTACAGGTTCATCGTAGACTACGTCCATATTAGGCTCCCTAAGTTCTTCTTTATGATCCATTATGTTCCTTCAATATGACTTAATCAGACAATCATATAAATCTCCATATAGAGTTCATATAGCAAAACCTATTTTATACAATTCCAAATCTTCAGTGCTTTCAAGAGTTGTGAATATGTATAGATTAATAGTCTCACTCAAATCCCTATATTATATTTTACTACATTTTTTGAATTTTTTTTTATACATATTTTTAACTAAATTATTATTTAAATGTTATTTTGCCAAATAATATACATAAACACTTAAATTGTTAACATAATGCTTAATTGAAGTGGTTAAAATATTACTGCAACAACAAAAAGTTTAACTCTTCATTCAATAACTTTATCTAAAATATAATTCTAGAAGGAGGATATACAATGGCACGTAATAAATCTGTAGTTCCAGAAGCTAGAGCAGCACTTAACAGCTTTAAACTTGAGATAGCAAATGAATTAGGTTTAACAAACTATGATACCGTAGATAAAGGAACTTTAACATCAAGACAAAATGGTTATGTTGGTGGATACATGACTAAACGTCTCGTTGAAATGGCTGAAAGACAAATGTCTGGAGGAACTAAATAAATAATTAAATAACTCTAATACTCTTTCTTTTAAGATAACAGATTATGTTTTTAATATAGAACACTGACAAACCCATGGCTGATTAGTTGTGGGTTTGTCAGCGTTCAAATGATCTCTTTTAATACTACTCATGTGTTCACAAGAGGTCTCTAAAAAAAAATCAAACTTTCTATGAATAATTCCGATCAAATATGATATAATTTACTAAGTATGGATAGAAAAAATGAAAATTAGAGATATCTGATTTTTCATTTTTAAATAAATATTTTTTATGACCTACATTTCTACATTTTTTGCAATAGATTTGGTGTACTATATATACAGATTCCAGTAAAAACATTAATTTATACACATCCAAAACTCCCAGAAGCACTGAGTATTTGTATATGTACGAATTAAGTTTCACTAGGAACTCTCTACAGTTAATTATTCTGAACCCTTAAAGTGTGGTGGTATAAAATGTTTTCAAATAATAGTAAAGAAGAAGCTCAAAAAAAATTATTACTTCTTCATATTTTTCATGAATTTGAAGTTCCTATTACAAATAACCAAATAACTGATTTCGTTATGGAGAATGACTTGTTAAATTATTTTGTGCTTCAACAATTTTTGTCTGAATTAGTTGATACATCGTTATTAGAATATTCTAACAATGAAGAGCATTATTATTATTTAATTACTGAAAAAGGAACAGATACTCTTAATTATTTTAAAGACAGATTATCTGAAAAGTTACTTGATAAAATAGATAATTCGATTGAAAATAGGAAGAAGGTCTTGTTAAAGGAAACACAAATTTCTGCTAATTATAAGAAGAAATCCAAAAATGATTATTTAGTTGAGCTTAAGGTTGTAGAAAATGACATAACTTTAATTGATCTTAAGTTGGACGTAGTGTCGAATAAGCAGGCAAAGATAATTTGTGACAATTGGAAAAACAAAGCTCAAGATATTTATGGTGAAATAATCAATCTTTTAATTAATTAAGCAAATTGTATAATTACCATTTTAAAAAACTTCCTGCTGTATATAAGTTTTAAAAATCCTAGTGCTATGACACATTTATTATACAATTATGCGATTGCCCTAATTAGTTTTTATTTTTAGATACACAAAATTCCGGTAGGCTCTTTGCCTACTTTTATATTTTTTAATACATATAATCTTTTCATATCAATAATAGATATGGTATCATCCCCTATGTTTGATGATATAAGATAGTTTTTCATTCCATGCACTTCAATACTAAGGGGCATTTTACCTACTTTAATATTGTCAATAACTTTCCGCTCTTTAATATCTAAAACCAGAACAGCATTTAGTTCCATATCAGTAATATAGAAATAGTCCTCATTTGCTCCCCAGGCTATGTCCATAGGAGTCTTTCCTATTTCTATCTTATCTTCAACTTTTAATTCCTTGGTGTTTAGAATAGTTATGCTACCTTTTCTAATACTAGAAAAGTTTGTATTAACAATGTATATATGTTCTCCATCATTACTTATATTCATGTGGTATGGATTAGGATTGACATAAACATTTCTTTCTCTTTCATTAGTCACAGTATCGATAATTGATAATGTATTTGTTTTAAAATTGCAAATATATAACTTACTTCCATCATTACTAAGCTTTACATCATGGGGCATTTCTCCGACTGGAATTTGAGCTTGCAAAGACATTTTTTTGGCATCTATTACTGATATAGAATTGGAATCTTCATTTGACACATATAATAAGCCATTTTTCTTATTAAGTACCAAGTGGCAAGGATTACTACCTACATAAACCGTATCTATTATCATGCCAAGAATCAAATCATATTTACTTATACTAGAGTTATGGGAATTACATATATAAAGATATTTCTTGCTAAAATCTGCTACAACATGATGAGGTCCAAAGGATTTTTTGAGGAATATCTTTCGCACCTCACGTAAGCTTATTAGGTTAATAACAGAAAGCGTGCTGTCACCAACGTTAGAAATTATTGTAGTTAATGCACCTATATCCCTCATCATATACCCCCAAAAAAAATATTAAGACCCTTATCTTAATTACTATAGTATGTAATTTTCTCTTATCATGTGATAGAGGTTTGAAAAAAATAAAAAGCACAAAAAGAGGCTGCCTCATAAAACCATTCTATGAGTTCAGCCCCATGATATTTTGGTATGAATGAATTTCAAATAACGTAGAAATTCGTCATTCTGAAATACCCTATATATTTTTTTTAAGCTTCGTCCTTATATCACCAATCATATATAAGGATCCACAATATAAAACAAGATCATCTTCATTTGATATTTCTAGCGATTTATCCACAGCCTTACTTATCTCTTCAAACATTAGCACCTCTTTATCTAAGGCTTCAATTTTTTGTTTTAATATATCAAGGGAAATTGCTCTTGGATTATTTGGTTTTGTTATAATAACCTTGTCACATAATGGAATGATTTCATCAAGTATTCCGTCTACGTCCTTGTCTCCAAGAACCCCGATAACAGCTATTAACCTATCATATTTAAAAGTTTGTTCTATGGCCATTTTTAATGCCATCGCACCATGAATATTGTGGGCACCATCTATAAGCAGTGTCGGTTTCCTTCTAAGCACCTCAAGTCGTCCAGGCCATGTAGCCTTCTTGAATCCATTTCTTATTGAAGTCTCTGAAATGCTAACTTCATAATTCTCACTCAAGATCTTAATAGCCATCAAAGCTACTGTAGCATTATTAGCTTGGTGCTTTCCTAGTAATCCTATTTCTAAATCACAATAAATCTTACCCTGCACTTCCACATCAAAAAGAATACCATATTCATCATACTTCTTGATTTCAATTGATTGAGTAGGTGCAATGAGCAGTCTGCTGTTCTTATCAGTTGAAACCTTCTTTATTATGTCCATGGCTTCATTATCCTGAGGATGTGCTACAACAAGGCTCTTATTTTTTATTATCCCAGCCTTTTCATAGGCTATCTTATCTAAACTATCTCCTAGATACTGCGTGTGGTCTAGAGCTATTGGTGTTATCACAGAAACCAAGGTATTCTCTATTACATTTGTTGAGTCAAGTCTTCCACCAAGGCCCACCTCAAGAACCACATAATCAACTTCCTTAAGCTTATAATACAGTAAAGCAATCGCTGTTACTATTTCAAATTCTGTAGGATGCTGCTTTCCATTATCCAACATAATATCTATCTTTTCTTTGACAGCTTTAGTAACTTCCGCCAAATCATCATTAGGAATGTTATTACCATTAATTCTTATTCTTTCTGTAAATTCTTCAAGATAAGGAGAAGTAAATAAACCAACACTATAACCTTCTTCTATAAGGGCTCCACTTATAAAAGTAGAGGTTGATCCCTTCCCATTAGTTCCAGCAACATGAATAAATTTTAAGCTTTCTTGAGGATTTCCCATAAGTTCAAGTAAGTCTCTTATGTTCTCTAGACCAAGTTTGCTTCCAAATCTGTATGTGCTATGTATATAATCTAAAGCTTCATTATAATCCATGATACATCCTCCTTTGTCCACCATTGTTATAATTTAACCAACCTTAAAATTGGAGATGTTTCAGAATGAATGAATTTCAAATAACGCAGAAATTCGCCATTCTGAGACATCGATCTTAGGCTCAGCTATGAATTATTGTAACTTATTTTTAGTATACTCTAATCTATCTAATACCTTGTCATACATTTCTTGATATTTATCTTTTTTCTGTTTCTCTGCTTCAATTAATTTTTCGGGTGCTTTACTAACGAATCCTTCATTCGATAATTTTTTGCTCACCCTGTCCAACTCTTTTTCAAGCTTGGTCTTTTCTTTTTCTAATCTCTCAAGTTCCTTTTCAAAGTCAACAAGATCATCAAGAGGAATATATATTTCCGCCCCTTCAATCACAGCAGATATCGCATCCTCTGGAATGTCGCCCTTCTCTTCCTTTACTATTACTTCAGAAGCACTAGCTAAAGTGATTAAATAATCCTTATTTTCTTCGATAGTAACAAAAACTTCTTTATCGGCAACAACTAGAACCTTTGCCTTTCTTGAAGGAACTACATTCATTTCCGCTCTAACATTTCTAATACTCTTTATAGCATCCATTATTAATTGCATCTTCTTTTCTTCAGTAGAGTCAATTTTTTCTTCAGATACCTTTGGCCACAGTGATACGATTATCGCATCTTGGTTTCCTGGTAAATGAGCCCATATCTCTTCTGTTATAAACGGCATAAATGGATGTAAAAGTTTTAATAAGTCCTCCAAAACCTCAAGAAGAACATCCTGTGTAGTTCTCTTAGCGTTATAGTCTTCTCCATACAATCTTGGCTTAGCTAGTTCAATATACCAGTCACAATACTCACTCCAGATGAAGTCGTAAAGCTTTTGAACTGCTATTCCAAGCTCAAATTTGTCTAGATTTGATGTTACTTCACTAGTAACAGTATTTAATCTTGATAATATCCATCTATCGGCAAGAGTTAGCTTCTTTTCGTACTCTTTATTCTGGTCATCGACATCCAGGTTCATTAGTACAAATCTCGAAGCATTCCAAAGCTTATTTGCAAAGTTTCTACTACTTTCTACTCTTTCAACATAAAATCTCATATCATTACCTGGAGTATTACCAGTAGCAAGCATAAATCTTAAGGCATCAGCTCCATATTGATCTATTATCTCTAGTGGATCTACTCCATTGCCTAGAGATTTACTCATCTTTCTTCCCTCAGAGTCTCTTACCAGTCCATGTACAAATACGTATTTAAATGGATCTTCATTCATAACTTCTAAACCTGAAAATACCATTCTAACTACCCAGAAGAAAATAATGTCATAACCTGTTACTAAAACATCAGTTGGATAGAAGTATTTTAAGTCTTCAGTGTCATTTGGCCAGCCTAATGTTGAAAATGGCCATAGGGCAGAACTAAACCAAGTATCTAATACATCCTCATCCTGTCTAAGCTTAGCCGAATCACATTTTGTACAGCTTTCAGGCTTTTCTTTAGTAACGATTATTTCGCCACAATCATCGCAATAATATGCAGGAATTCTATGGCCCCACCATAGCTGCCTTGATATACACCAGTCTCTAATGTTTTCTAGCCAATGTAAGTATATCTTAGTAAATCTTTCAGGAACAAACTCTAGATCTCCCTTCTTAACAGTTTCTATGGCAGGCTTTGCAAGCTCTTCCATCTTAACGAACCATTGATCTGAAAGCATTGGCTCAACTACAGTGTTACATCTGTAACATGCGCCGACATTATGGGTATGCTCTTTCTTTTTAACTAAGTACCCTTCAACTTCTAAATCCTTTACAAGTTCTTTTCTACACTCATATCTATCCATTCCCGCATACTTGCCCGCATTCTCATTCATTGTGGCATCATCATTCATTACAATAACATTTGGTAGATTGTGTCTGTTTCCTACTTCAAAGTCATTAGGGTCATGGGCTGGAGTTATTTTAACTGCCCCGGTTCCAAAGTCCATTTCTACATATTCATCGACTATAACAGGAATCTCCTTATTTACTATAGGTAATATAAGGCTTTTACCGATTAGGTGCTCATATCTTTCATCTTCAGGGTGCACTGCTACAGCGGTATCTCCCAGCATCGTTTCCGGCCTTGTTGTGGCAATCTCTATATGCTCATCACTATCCTTTACAGGATATTTTATATGCCAGAAATGACCTTGCTTCTCTCCGTGCTCAACTTCAGCATCAGAAAGGGATGTTTGGCAATCTGGACACCAGTTTATAAGTCTATTTCCTCTATATATATATCCTTTTTCATATAGTCTAATAAATACTTCAGTTACTGCTTTGTTACAGCCCTCATCCATTGTGAATCTTTCACGGGACCAGTCGCACGAACTTCCAAGTTTTTTCATTTGCTGTGTAATTCTATTTCCATATTCTTCTTTCCAAGTCCATGCTCTCTTTAAGAATTCATCTCTGCCTATTTCTTCTTTAGTTTTGCCTTCATCTTTATAAATTTTTTCTACTACTTTTACCTCAGTAGCTATACTTGCATGATCAGTCCCAGGAAGCCATAATGCTTCATATCCTTGCATTCTCTTCCACCTAATCAAAACATCCTGTAGTGTTTGATCCAAAGCGTGGCCCATGTGCAGCTGTCCAGTGATATTCGGAGGTGGTAATACTATGGTATAGGGTTCCTTATCGTTATTTACTTCAGCTGAGAAGTGATTCTCTTCCATCCACATTTTATAAATTTTTTCTTCAAATTCTTTAGGGTTATATTTTGTTGCCAGGTTTTCTTTAGTCATTATATCAGCTCCTCTAAATTTATTTGTAGCTATTTTCTTTAAACTTTTCTATTTGAATTGCTGTGGTATAGTATATCTTGCCATCAAATATTCATCTACATACACACCATTTCTAGCAATTGAATATTTCTTTTTCCTTCCACTTCAAAGCCAAAGAATTTATAAAGGTCCATAGCCTTTTCATTATCTTCTAATACTCCTAATTCTATCCTGATTAACATTAGCCAATTATCTGCTACATCTAGGATTTTTTCCATGAGTTTCCTTCCAACACCCTTGCCTTGATATTCCCTTCGCACACTTATTCCAAGTGTAGCTGAATGCCGCATCCTAGGACTTTTCATAAGATTAAGTCCGACAATACCTACTACCTTTCCCTCTGCCTCCGCAACTAATAAATGCGTATCGTCATCGATACTTTTTAAAAAGTTTTCACTTTTCATAACTGTTTCAGTAACAATCCCCAAGGTGTTTTCCCTTACCCCGTCCTGCACTCTCATTTCACTTATATCAGAGGCATCGCTTGTTTTTACAGCCCTAATAATAATTTCCATTCCTCTTCCCCCTTTAAAAACTCTGAGCTTCTAAACAATAAAAAAACCCTTTCATCCACAAAGGGACGAAAAGGCATATTTTCGCGGTACCACCCTAATTCTAGTAAAGTACTAACACTCAAAAATCTTTAACGGGATTTCCCGACTAAATCTACTTACTTTCAATTTAGTATCTCAGAAGCTACTTTCAGAAACAAATGCCATAGGAAACCTTCCAGCCTTTGGATTTCCTTCTCTAAATGGTTCGCTTTCTTACTCCTCTTCTTCAACGATTTTTCTATATTTTTTGTAATCATTATACATATTTTATCTACAAAAGTCAAGTTTAACTAGAAATTTCATCCTGAAGCGCCTTAAAGTTCATTACATATTTTACCAAGGCAAACAATGTAAACATAATAGCAAGTGTTATTGCTATTATACTATAAGGAAGTTTAAAGGCAGTGTATAAAATTGCTATATAAAAATTAACCGTGGCAATTTTCCCAAATTTATTTGCCGGAATGACTATTTTATCTTTTCTATAATATAGGAAAAATCCACCAATAATCATTAGAATCTCTTTTAATCCGACAATAATGATTACCCATACGGGTATATATTTGCTTATGGCAAAGCATACAAGTACTGCAATCAGCATTAATTTGTCCGCAAGGGGATCCATTGCCTGTCCCCATTTCGTAATTAAGTTGAATTTCCTTGCTAGGTAACCATCTAGAACATCTGTTATGCCTGCTAAAATAAATATATAAGTTGCATAAATAGTACTTGATTCACCTTCATTGAAAAATACATAAATAAATACAGGTATTAATAAAAATCTTATAGTCGTTAAAATATTCGGTAGATTCATAGGCCTCACCTCAATTTTTTTATACAACTATAGCCATTTTCCCTCCTACGAAATGGCCTACAGTATTTTCTTACTAACATTATATTCCATTAATAATCTAATGTACATAATTTATCTGTAACAACTAATGGTTTTCCGTCCTTTAACATATGGGCCATAACAACCTCACCAATAAAAACAGTATGATCACCGGCCCCAAAAGATTCTACAAGTCTACACTCCAAATTAACTAAAGCATTTTTTATTAAGGGGGCAAAAGTTAACGAAGGCTTTAGAAGCTCAATATTACCTTCAGTAAGCTTGTCAACATCATATGCACTATTTGTTCCACAAAACAAGGCCATCTCCTCACATTCATCTCCAAGTACAGCTATATTAAATTCTTTAGACTCAATTATTAGATTATGTATAAATCTCTTTGGAGATATACAAATCATAATAAGCGAGGGGTCATTTGAAACCCTAGTAACCCAAGCAACAGTTGTAGCATCCTTTTTGCAACCTTTTTGAGTAGTAACAATAGTGACTGGATTAGCAATTATTTTCAAAGCCTCTTTAATCGTTTTTTCTTTAGCGTTCATAACAAATCCCCCTTTCGTCAATGAAATTAAGCTTAAGAACTAGTTTAAAATGTTTATATAGCAAACTCATACTTCATAACCCAAACTTTTAAGGATTTATTTTAATTTGTCCCAGTTCTTAAACTTAGATTAAGCTGTGGATATTCAAAAATAACTTCTAACTATTACATGTTATTCTATCTATTTTCTTCGCTATCAGACAAAATTCCTATGCAATATTCAATTTTTTTTCCTATCCATAAATTTCTTGAGGAAATCGCATAATTTCGACTCGACACAATTACATAATAAATGTGGTGGTATAGCTCTAGGGCTTTTAAGACTATATACAGTCGTGAGGTTTTGAGGATTGTAATTATACAACTTACTCATCTAATAATCTTCATTGAGTATCTTCTTTCTAAATAAGTAATTAGCTCTCTTACCATATCATAATAATTCTTGTTGAGCACACTCCAATCCCTCTGATAGTTGGCATATATATACCTTTTAACATTTAAAGACGGCATATATGGATTACCTAAAAAGTCTGTTTGATCCTTATATAGACATAATCTAGATATTCTACCAATTCCTTTGCTTAAATCTTCAGGATTTATACCATGCTCAACTTCATCCTTGTGAACTAGTGCAAACCAAGCGAAATTATCTATCTCACCTTTTATATACCCATGTTTGCTACTACTCCTATCAACTTTTATATTATAATTATAATTAGACATTCAAATCCCTCCAAAATGTCTTTACTAAAATGTCTATGAAGTATGTATATATAATATTCTTCTCTTTAATAACAAGCTTATTCATAGAATATTCACAACGATGCCATGATGTTCTACAGATGTGCGGTTGTGTAGTTTAGCATACAAGAATTTAAACTTTGTTTAAATATTTTTAAGAATAAATAATCTGATTTTGGGGTAGTAATCTAATATGTAAAACAGATTGGAGGTAATAAAATGAAAATATATACCAAGACCGGAGACAAAGGGCAGACTAGTCTCTATGACAATACAAGAATTGATAAGGACTCCATCAGAGTAGAAAGCTATGGAACTATAGATGAATTGAACTCTCACCTTGGATTCGCAAGAAATTTTATAGAAGATAATAGTATTAATGAGGTAATTTTAAAGGTACAGAGAGATTTATTTGATGTTGCCGGCGAATTAGCTACAAAAGACAGTTCTAAATTTCCTGAGAAAATTAACGAGAATCATATTAAGGAATTAGAAAATATAATAGATAGTTATCTATCTAAAATGAATAAAAAAGAACAGTTCAAATTCATAATCCCAGGCAGCAACAAAGGAAGTGGTGCTCTTCACATTTCAAGGACCATATGTAGAAGAGCCGAAAGAAGAATAGTAACGTTGTCTAGAGATGAAGATTTAAGTCCTATACTCGTAAAATACGTTAATAGATTATCCGATGTGATTTATACTTTGGCAAGATACTTAGAAACTACACTAGCATATGTTGATTTTAATAAGTAGTATCTCTGAAACACCTCGGGGCCAAACTCAAAAGATTTCTTCATGAGCCAACCCCGTTTTTACACAATGACAATTTCTGACCCTTTTGATCTTTAACCCGAATTATTCGCTATCTTTAATTTTTATAATACTAGATAATAGGAAATACTTTTCCTTTCCATCACTATCTTTCTTTGTATTACCTTCACTTAATTCCTTAATATGCTTCTGAAGATCGCAATATTGTTTTTGCGTCAAATATACATAGGATGAAGTCAAGAAACCATCTTCTGATTCTTGAGAGTTGTAAGCATTGTCGGAGTCTAATTGTTCTAGAAATATTCTTTTCCCATCGTCAAAGACATTTGATATTAGGCCTTGGGTCTTATCTAAAAAACTTTTAAACATTGGAGATTCTAGATTTGAGTTTTTTACCGTAAAAGATTCTGCTGTAGGATTATAGTATTTAGCTATGATTCCGTTAATCTCTTTAGTATACATAAGTTCTAAAATTCCTATCTTCTCCATCTTTTTCACATGATAATGGACCTTTGCAGGAACTTCACCCATTTCATCGGCTATTTGTTTTACGGTTGCCGGTTCCCCTAATAGATTAAAACATCTCAAAATCTGTAGTCTGTACGGATCTGAAAAAACTTTTATTTCTTCTAAAGAAGTTAATGTTCTAATTTTTTTCATGTAATATCACCTCATCAACCAATATATTTGGCATATTGGCTATCGTTATTTTCTATTTTCTTGACAACATTCATATGCCTCTAACTCTTATACATAAGGTAAATGGATTCTAATGCTCATATTCAAACAAAAAAAACCTTTAATCATTAAAATATTTTTAACATTACTATAATTTTAATATATTAAAATATTTTTATCAATACTGTTTTTGCTTTATTAGCGCAAATAAAAACTAAAGCGCATCGAACCCATTCGCTTTAGTTAGATTTTTCTCCACAAAATAGTCTTTAAAAAATAATAGAGTATAAACAACTCTATTATTTTTTAACAGCGTTAATCTAATCCAAGATCTTCCTTCATAAAGGTTGGAAGACCAAAGCATGAATTAAATATATCACTATTTACATATTTAGTATTTTTAGCTAGCTTCTCAATATTGGCTTTTAATGGGTCATATTTAAATGATGCTAGTGTAAAACTCCACATCCCTCCTGGATAGCTTGGCACAATAGCCTTATAGATTCTTACAATCGGAAAGTGCTTTTTTAGTATACTATGCGTTTTTTTTAGCACATCTTTATGGAAAACAGGGGATTGACTTTGACAAACCATTATTCCATCATCTTTTAATGAGTTTTTCAAACTAACATAGAAATCTTCTGAAAAAAGAACTTCCGCAGGGCCTATCGGGTCCGAAGAATCAACTATTGCAACATCATAGTATTTACTTTTTTCATTTACAAACTTGATTCCATCTTCAAACAAAAAGTTAACTCTCTCATCCTTAGAAGAGTTACCAGCGATAGTAGGCATATGCTCAATACACTCTTCCACAACAACTCTATCTATCTCAACCATATCTATGGATTTAAGGTCTTTGTATTTAATAAGCTCCTTTACAACACCACAATCACCACCGCCAATTACTAGTACATCTTGCGGATTTTCATGGGTAACTGCTGGAATATGAGAAATCATTTCATTATATATATATCCATCTAGTTCAGTTGTCTGTATAACGCCATCTAGAACTAGACAGCGTCCAAAATCATGTAAGTCAATTACATTTACTTTTTGAAAGGGAGATTCTTTTGACGAGATAACTTCCTTTATTCGATAATCTAACTTCATATTATCCCTTTCATCTTCTACTAACCAGGTTTCACCATTAATTTCTTTTAAAAATTTTTCCATAAGCTTTTGTCTGATCTGCTTCTAACCAGATTTAAGTCACCGCCTTCAAATATTATAATTATATTTTATCCCATATTACATATTTCACATACTCTATATTTCACTCTATCTTTTCTCTGAATTTCTGTTTTTTTATACAAAAACAGAAGACAGTGCTCTGTCTTCTATTTAACCTTAATATCAAAATTCCCTATAGCCATATCAATATCTATATCAAGTTTTTTTTCTGCTTCTTCATAATTTGGAGAAATATAATAATCATCTACACTTTTCCATCCTAAGGTCTTTATATTAGTGTCCTCAATGAAACCGTCCGTATCAATTCGAACACCAATATTTTCTGGCACTGTTATTTCAAGGTTTGAAACGCCTCCATCAATATTAACAGTTGTATGCTCAGCCTTATCTCCAAATATCAAGTCTAAATTTGATGCACCCATGTCGATATCTAGCTTTGCTAATCTAATATTACTAAAATCCATAGTTCCATCTATTGCTCCTACGTCGATATCTATATCCCATAACAAGTCATCTTTCAAGCTTAAATTATAGATATGGGATTTTCTATTATTTATTTGAAAAAAATTTGATTTTTGTTCAATATCTATATTTACCTTAGTATTATTATTAGTGAATTTCACATCTTTGGTGGCTCTAACATTTGGGATCTTTGCATTTATTAGATTATCATCAGTTGAATCTATCCTAATTTTTCCACCACCTAGTTGAAGATCTAATTTCCCAGTGGTAGTTTCTACTCTATTTTCGATAACTAGATTGGATTCGGTATTTACCAATGTACCATTTCCAAATCTATATTGCTGATAAAAACCAAATACTATTACTATGATAAAAAATATACCCCATGTTGTATACTTTATTGATTTTCTATCTCTAAATATAACATTTATACCAATCACTATAAGAGTCACAGGCCATAACCTGAACATAACATCAAAGAAAGACCACGATATTATACCCAAATTAGTCATTAGCCAAAATATACCTATAAGGATTAGTATCAATCCACTAACATTCCCCCTGTTCTTCAAGCTAACCTCTCTCCTTCCCTTTATATATAATATATCCGCCAACAATAATTAAAATAACTGGCCATAGCTTACCAAAATCAAACCAATAAACATATCTTCTAACTAAAAACAATATCCCTAAAGCTATTAATATCGATCCAGCAAGTACTTTGTTTTTCTCACCATCTCCATCTTTAAAATATTCTCCATCGTAATTTTTAGCTCCTACTATATATTCTCCATCGACTATTCCATCATTTAATCGAGGTCCTTCGGGAAATACAAATGCACATATAATATATGCAATGATCCCTGCACCTCCCATAAAGGTAATTAGCACCCATATAATTCTAACCAATGCCGTATCAATTCCAAAATAATCTGCAAGTCCACCACATACCCCTGCAATCACTTTATCATCTCTGGAACGGTATAATTTTTTTGACATCTCAACACCCCTTTTTAATACTCTCCTATTTATTATTAATATTATTATATAAAGATTTAATACCCATACATATAGAGTTCTCATAGCAAAACTTATTTTATACATATCCAAATACTCAGTGTTTCTAGGAGTTTTAGATATGTATAAATTAGAGTTTTTCTTGAATTTCTATGCTCTCTAAATTTCATGAATTTTGGACTTTTATATGGTTAATCTCTATTTTCTTTCGATTACAGTATAACATAAGCTATCTTGTTTTACAAGGTACCGTTAAAAAAAAGCATATATTCTACCTTAGCCATTAGAAGTGTTAATGAGCCCATTTATCTTTTCAAGTACATCTTCAAGATTATGATTTTTGTATTTCATACATATTCTTGCATCCCCATTACAAAGTATACATCTCCTAGGACTTTTATTTATATTTTCTCTCCCAATGGAACTTCCATCTTTTATATATATATCTATATCGAATATCCTCCCAAGTGTATGTTGTTCTTCTATATGAACCGTCCTATTTTTAGCTGCCAGTGGGCTTTCACTTAAAACCATAAGCATGCTACATCCATCATATCCGTCTACTTTCTCGCAAAATACTGCTTTTTTTATAAACTCTACACTTAAGAATTCTTTTAAGATTGAAAAAGCCTTCATAGATTCCATAGTATTTTTATTTTTTCCAGGATAGTTTATTTTTCCGCATAAAACTGGTAAATTAAACTCGCCTATCAGCTCTAATATCCTATCATATCTTCTTTCTCTATCCATTAAAACCTTATCTATCAATGGGGAGAATCACTCCTTTTGATTTTTCCAATAATTTCATTAGCCCCATCAGATATCAAAAACTCATAGGTTGTCTCTGGGACAAATTTCTTTATTTCTTGCCATTTTCCCATTTTTATAAGCCTTCTGACTTCAGATGCACTCACCGCCTTGCCTTCATACTCCAGCCTTGGAATCTCATTTATTTCTATCCCATGTCTAGTTAAAATTTCCTTCAAATTATTATTATAGCTATCCGTCACTTTACAAAAAGGTTCGGTACCAACATATCTTTTGATTATACTAAAAATAGGCGCTATATACTCACTAAATATTCCTGAATCCAATTTCATATATGCCGAAAATCTAATGTCTTCATCTCTTAAAAAATAGGATGGAAAAGTAGCAGATGAAATAATATAATCGCCACCGGATATGACATGTACATTTTTCAGATCCTCTGTTCCCTTCTTCACAAGGCTTAGTCTTACGTCGAAGGGAAAAAGAGATTGATCTTCTTCTACTACAAAAACTATAACCTCTTTATTTTCCTTTGCCGCCCTTTCAATTAGATATCTATGACCCAATGTGAATGGGTTACAATTCATTACTATTGAAGCTTTCTTTCCATCTCCGAGGCCACTCTTTTTAAACATTTCTTTTACATATTTTCTTACATTTGCTGTTCCACCTTCCAATAATACTTCTTCATCAGTAGAATAAACATCTCTATATCCTAACCCTTTAAAAACACATGTATTATTAGGCTTTGAAAAAACAAAAGTTTCAAATATTCCCTTATCAAAAAGGTGGTTTGTCATATAGGTGATCAACTTTGAAGCTATCCCTTCCCCTTGATGGTTCGCATTGACAGCAAAACATTTTAATACTTTACCGGCACAAGAGCAAGTTCCAAAGATTTCGCCTTTGTTCTTAGCAACTATTGTGCAGTCAACGTCTCTATCTAGAAATAGGTTAAAAGCCGAGAGGAACTCTTCAACTTTTAACCTTTCAGTTTTATTCAAATTAATCTTTTCTATTTTAAAATTATACATATTATCACTTAATCCTTCTAACGACATCTATTATTGTGCCGTCTCTATATTCAACCAAAGCCACAATCCGCTCATCTATCCCAACTTTATCTGGCTTTCCAGTCATATCTTCAGCAATCTTTTTAAGCCTTTCAATGGACACTACAGGTAAGTTTGTATCCTTTAGTTTTTCTATGATATCTTTTCTTAAGGGGTTTACAGCAATACCCCTCTCAGTAACTAAAACATCTATACTCTCTCCAGGTGTAGTTACAGTCGTCACCTGATCTACAACGATCGGCAGCCTTCCCTTTGTGAGCTGAGTAACAACAATGGACATTTTAGAACCGGCAGCTGTATCACTATGTCCACCTGAACCACCCATAATTACTCCGCTAGACCCCGTAGTTACATTCACATTGAAATTTGTATCTATTTCCGTTGCCCCTAGTATCATTACATCTAGTTTGTTAACTACGGCTCCCTTATTATGAGGATTTCCATATCTAGATGCCGACATTCCCTGATGTTTTGCATTACTTCCATATGATTCAACGGCTCTTAGATCAAAGCATTGAACATCAAAGAGCGTTCTAAATAACCCTTCTTCAAACATTTCTACTAAAAAACCAGTTATTCCTCCTGCCGCAAAACTTCCTTGTATATTTTTCTCCCTCATTATCTCCTTTACATAGGCCGCTACCGCAAGGGATGTTCCCCCAGCCCCTGTTTGAAAAGAAAAACCGTCCTTTAATAGTCCTGATTTTTCAATAATACTAGCAGTCATTTTTGCTATTTTTAAACCAATGGGATCCTTAGTTATCTGAGTCGTACCGGATACGATACCCTTTGGATCTCCTATGGATTCAACCTCAACAATATAGTCTATATACTCCTGTCCAATCTCAATAGGGCATGCAGGATAATCTACAAGGTTATCAGTAACAGCCACAACCTGATCCGCATACATGGCATCGGGTATCGCATAACCTAAGCTTCCACAGGCTGATTTTCCTTCTACTCCGTTTATATTCCCATATACATCACAGCTTGGCGATGCTATAAAGGCTACATCAATAGAAAGATCTCCAGATTCTACGGCCCTCGCCCTTCCTCCATGAGTATGCATAATCCCAGGATATTTGAGATCCCCCCTCGATATAGCTTCTGCTACAGGTCCCGATATATAATTGGCACATATCCCCGTTACAGTACCTTCTTTTATATGCTTAACCAGCGGTTTATGGATTGGAAAAATAGAACTAGCAGCAACCCTAATATCTCTTATTCTCATTTTAGAGATTTCCTCTAAAACCATATTTAAAACATAATCACCATTTCTCAAATGATGATGGAAGGATATTGTCATACCATCCTTTATTTCGCACTGCTCTATTGCTTTCCTTAATGATTCTAAAACCTTAGTTTTTTCAGGTATTATGCTATTTACCTTCACCAGGGTTCTTTGGACCTTTCCGAGATTTGCAAAGGCTCCAAAGAAGGGCTTTACTTTACCATAACCGTCTATATATACAGGAATATCTCTTCCTAGTACGTTTTTCATATCATTCACCACCTTATATCAAACCACTAAGCTTTGCTTTATTTATAATTATCTTTGCTCTGGCAATTATAGGTGCATCAATCATTTTACCATCTAGAGAAAATACTCCCTTACCTTCCTTTTGAGCTTCTTCCATGGATTCTATTACCCTCTCGGCATACCTGATCTCCCCAGTAGATGGTGCGAAAACTTCATGAATTGTATCCACCTGTCTAGGATTTATAGCCGCCTTACCCGTCATTCCTAAAGACTTAGCCTTCTTTATATCACATAAAAAGGCTTCATTATCATCCAAATCAACAAAAGGAGTGTCTATGCCATCAACTCCACAAGCCCTGCAGGCAGATGCAATCTTGTTCCTTGCATATAATATTTCCTCTCCTAATTTTGTTCTATTTATCCCAAAATCAGCAGTCAAATCCTCTGCTCCTAGTAATACTCCTACAACCCTACTAGAGGACCTTATTATCCTATTTACATTTTCAAGACCATATGCAGTTTCAATCAATGGAAAAATCTTTATACTACCGGCTTCAAAACCTTCTTCGGCCTCTATCTTAGAAAGTAGACTGCATACAGTTTTTACATCTTTCTCAGTAGCTTTAGTAACCATTAGTGCATAGGGTTTCATTCTAGCAACTTCATCTATATCGTTTTGAGCAAATTCAGAGGTAAAGGGATTTATTCTTATTACAACCTCAGTATCATAGAAGTCGATATTTTTTAAAGCATTCCTAACTAGTATCCTTGCAGAATCCTTCTCCTCAATGCTAACTGCATCTTCAAGATCAAGTATAACGCTATCGGCACTGAAAACTCCAGCATTTTGAAGCATGCCGGGATTATTCCCAGGTACAAAAAGCATGGTTCTTCTGAGTTTTTCCATAAAATCACCCCTTATATCGCCCTCTTAATAGCCGTTTCCACCCTTGCCTTTATAGTGTAATCAAGGGCTCCCCTATCCTTTGCAACAATATGAACATCCTTAACCTCAAGCATTTCTAAGGTCTCTTCAATAACCCTTTCAATCTGTTTTCCAAACTGTTTTATCACAACACTCTCAAGATCAATCACAATTCCGCTGTTTTCCCCCGGGTAAACCATAACATATATATCATTTGACTCCATTGTTCCTGCCCTAGCAGCTTTATTTATCTTCAACTATACCACCTCTAAGCATATCAAGATATTCTCTTTGCCCGATATCGTAATAATCATTTCCCTTACAATCAATTACAACTACTAGTGGAAAATCCTCAACGCACAGCTTTCTTATAGCCTCTGCACCTAAGTCCTCATAGGTTACAATCTCAGCAGCTTTTACACACTTTGCTATTAGTGCTGCTGCTCCTCCTATAGCTGCAAAATAAACTCCCTTGTTCTCTCGTATTGAATCTATTACCTCTTTGCTTCTTAATCCTTTACCAATCATACCCTTTAGACCTTTTTCTAATAAAGCCGGAGTATAAGGGTCCATTCTATAACTCGTTGTTGGACCTGCTGATCCTATAGGTTGACCTTCCTTGGCAGGAGATGGTCCAACATAATAAATAACTTGATCCTTTAAATCAATTGGTAAATCTTCTTTCTTATCTATGAGTTCAACAAGCCTTTTATGGGCTGCATCCCTGGCTGTATATATTTCTCCCGTTAAAAGTACATTATCTCCAGCCTCAAGAGCCTCAATCTTCTCTAAGGTTAGTGGCATTGTTATTCTTTTTATCATAGATACCCCTCCTATAAATAGGCTTCCATATGTCTTGTGGCATGGCAATTTATATTTACAGCTACAGGTAATCCAGCTATATGAGTTGCATAGGTTTCAACATTTACAGCTAAAGCCGTTGTTTTTCCTCCAAGCCCCTGTGGGCCTACACCTAAAACATTAATTTTTTTTAAAAGTTCCTCTTCAAGGTTCGCATAATACGAATTTTTATTTTTTACCTCCGTCGATCTCATTAAAGCTTTCTTCGCTAAAATAGCCGCCTTGTCAAAACTTCCTCCAAGTCCAATCCCTACAATTATCGGAGGGCAGGGATTGGGTCCAGCTTCCTTAACAACCTTTAAAACGAAATCCTTTACCCCTTGTAAGCCATCTGCTGGTTTAAGCATTTTAAGCTGGCTCATGTTTTCACTTCCGAAGCCCTTTGGAGCAACAGTAATCTTTAAAGTATCTCCTGGTGCGATCTGATAATGTATAATGGCAGGGGTATTATCCTTTGTGTTTATTCTTTCTAAGGGATCACCAACCACTGATTTTCTTAAGGCGCCATCCCTATAACCCTGTCTTACGCCCTCATTTATAGCGTCCTCTAGACCTCCACCAACTACGTGGATATCTTGACCTATTTCAACAAAAATAACTGCCATCCCCGTGTCTTGGCACATTGGTCTATTTTCTTCCTGTGCTATATCAGCATTTTCTATTAGTATGTTAATTATATTTCGGGCAACGGGGAATTTTTCTTCTTCCTTTGCCTTTATAAGCCTCTTTTTAACATCCTTAGGCAAATAATAATTTGCGTCGATACAAAGTTTTTTTACCGTTTCAGTAATCTTAGAAATGTGAACTTCCCTCATTCAATTCATCTCCCATTTCATGCTGTTCTTGTATTCCTGGCATTTGATAATGCGATCACTCTATTCATTTCGTTAAATACAATCATATACCCTTCATCTACACCCATTCCAGGTTTCGCTAGACATTGGTCTGCACCACAGGCAATTGCAATATTTGTACAAACCTGGGCCGATCTATCTGTCTCATTACAGGTTCCTCCACAATAGGCTCCAATTCCTCTTTGCTTGCAGTACAAGATTGCCTCTACAATATTATTGACACCACCGAGGTCCGGGGTTTTTATTTGAATCATGTCAGCCGCGCCTTCATCGGCGAATAGCTTAACATCTTCAAATGTATTACACCACTCATCGGCAACAAGCTCAACCTTTGTTCCATTTTCCTTTAATCTACTTCTCAATTCCTTTAATGCTTTTACTTGTCCGCCCCTATTTTCTACATCCATTGGCCCCTCAATTCTTAGCATATAAGGGGCAGCAGCTCTTTCCAATTCTTCTAAATATCCTGCCATTTTGTTGACATCATCGTCAAAGGCTATCCCAATGGTTCCATAAACATCGATATGCATAACAATTGATTTACTATTATCTGTGTTTAACTCGTCAATCCTATCTCTTAACCATGTAACGTATTCCTTTAAATGCTCTCCATTTTCACCAAGTTTATTTTCCACATTGTTTATCAGACCATGGGGTAAAACTTCCGCTCCCTTGATAATCATCTTGTCAACATTATTATACCTATCATCACCAGATTGTGTAAAGATTGGAATCCTCTCAAATTTAACTTTTGTCTCATATTCTTCTTTAATAACTTCCGCCATAGTCATTTTCTTTGCCTTTGATACTGCATCAAGTATAGCTTGAGTTACACCGTATCTAATGGCTGTATGAAGTTTTTTACCATCTCTTTGTTCACTATCAATCTCCTCTGCCAAATCTTTAAAGCTATTAAGTTCTTTTCCCTTTAGTTTAGGTGCAATATACTCATTAATAATTGGAATAAAATCCTTAGCCAGGAATAAGGGATCCCTTCCTCCCGCTCCAGAGTATTGAACTGCTGCACAATCTCCGTAGGCTACTTGCCCATCCTCAAGGACAATCATTACAGATATAGATTCCCCTGCCTGCCTTATACTTGTAAATCCTTCCGTAATAGCTTCACCTACATAGGTAAAACCATCGCACTTTGCTCCGCTCTTTATAGCCCTCTGATCATCGAAGTAAAACCCTGTTTTTCCTTCTGAACATATTACATCAATAATTTTCATTGTTTATACCTCCGCTGTACAAGTTTATTTTTCAGGTCTTCCTACTAAAACACCCTTACTAATTGCATAAATATCGTCGACAACCATTTGAAAACTGACATTTCTCTTTTCATATTTTCCACGTTCTTCTAATAGAACTTTATTTTGAGCCTTAATATATTTATTCATCGGAATATTTCCAAAATCCAGATATCTTACTGCTCCATTATTATCCCTAGCTGGAAGTATTTTTCCTGCATTAAACTTGCTTGGAGCAAAGGGAATATCAATAATTCCTCCTTTAAAGGCTTTCACTGTTCCAACTGCAAGATCACCATTACCCATTTCAAATACTTTATCCAATATACATTGAGTCTCTTCTTTAATAATTTCTATTTCTGAATTAAGCTCATTGGACATTGGTAGTCTTTGCTCTTTTAAGAGGTTAAGTACCTGTTTCGTTGCTTTGATCCCCTGAACATTTGCTTCCTTCGTAGGAATTCCCACGGCTTCATGGGGAGTTTTAACAATAACCTTTGTTGCTCCTGCAAGGGCTGCAGCCGCTGCACCAGAAGATATAACTCCAAAAGCCTTTGATTCGTCCTCCGGGAATCCTCCCATCCATTGATGAAGCACTGTTGTCAACTCTATTTCGTAACCATATCTCTCGAAATATCTTGTGCCTTGCTCCTCCAATGCCCTTATAGCTGCAACATCTTGAATCAAATTACCACACTGACCATAGCCCAAGGTTATATTTTTTACACCTTGCTCTGCTGCAAGGAGACCTTCTATAATCGCTACTACGTTTGACATGCTTGGCGGTACTAGGGTTCCTGTAAGAGGACCAAAGGGTTCTCTATTTATTTTCACACCCATTTCTTCATAAAGTCCTGTCAATCTATCACAATATTGCCAGTCGAGTAGGGTCTTTTCCAAGCTTACGCTTTTAGCATATGGAATGTTGTAGGATATCCCACCACCTTCGTTTGAAGTCCATCCACTTGAATGGATAATTTCAGTTAATAGCCTTGCATCGGGAGTACCATGCCTTGCTTGAAGAGGTCTGTCTACAGATTCTAAAACCCTTTTACAATTCCTCACCCCGTGATTTACAACGGGAAATCCATTTAGCATAGAACGATTGACCTTTCGACTTTCTTTTATCCCAACCTCACATTCGCTATATCTGTTTTGTCTTGTATAACTATCTATAGTAGACGGTAAGAGATCTGCACCGCCCTCTTCTTGAAGATATTGTAGTAATTTTATATGTTCATCAACAAGTGCTACTCCAGCCCTCGGTTGTGCCAAGGTTATTCCTTCATCCTTAGCCTTCTTCAAGGCTAAACAGAAGTTTTTATGCTCTGGTAATTTTTTTAAATAGTCAACAGCTTCCTGAAGGTCTATATTCTTTCCAGTAGGCCAGTGGGTCAACACTTCTTCTCTTACTTTAAAAAACTCTTCTTCTGTCCACTTTTTGTTTTTTAGTTTCATAACGAACCTCCCTATTTGTTATCTCAGATTTTTTCATATTTAAACTTTCACAAGATATTTTTTTAACATTCTTACTGCAAGATCAGGATACTTTTCTGACAGCAGTCCCATGGCAGAAATTATATAGGATTTATCAATCAACATCCCAGGATCTTTAGGTTTTAGCAACGGGGGATTTTCTTCACTAAATATCCCTCCCATTAGAATCCTTCTTGGATTGCTACCATGTACTAGAACTCCTCCCGTACCAATTAAATATTTAATATTTTGAAGATCCTTTCCCTCCTGTAAATATACAACTCCCATAGGTGAGTATTCTTTTTCTATGGAGCCAGCATGCCTATCCATTGAGATTTTTGTGGCCACATACCCTAGAGCTTCATCAAATAGGATGTCATCAGGGGCTTTAGAAACCGTATTTATATTCTCACTTAGATATTCACATCTTTTTCTTATATCATACTGGGTATCTATTGTAAGAGCATTTACTAATTTGGAACCTGCAGATTCTAAAAGTGCTAAAGCACTTACCCTCATTCCTAAATCGCCTTCAACGGTTCTTTTTTCATATGGTTCTTCAAGTCCCCTCATCATTACATTTGATTTAGTAGGCTCTCCCTTGCCTATTGAATGAATATCAGTTGTTGCACCACCAATGTCTACTATCAATAAATCTCCTAAGCCTTCTTCATTGTCAGTTCCATCGGCCAAAACCTTCGCAGTCCTTAGTACTGCCGAAGGAGTAGGCATTAATATTCCTCCTATAAAGTTTTCAATGTTCTCCATTCCCTTCGCCTTTACGATTTCATCCATGAAGAATTGTCTAATTGCCTCTCTTGCAGGCTGGACATTTAAGACATTCATCTTAGGCATCACATTCTTAGCAATTTTATAGGAAATGTTTTCTTCTCTAAAAATATCTTCAATTGTATCGACTGCTTTTTTATTTCCAGCCACAACAATAGGTACATTCTTTATATGGGAGGCAATAAGCTTTGCATTATGTATAATGCAATCTTTATTCCCACCATCGGTTCCTCCTGCTAACAAAATCATATCTGGCTTCATAAGCTCAATCTCTTCAATCTCACTACGACTTAATTCATAGCTATATGTTCCAAGGAGCCTAGCTCCAGCACCTAAGGCCGCTCTCTTTGCTGCTTCCAATGTAAGCTCCGAAACCAGACCAACGGCTATCATTTTTAATCCTCCTGCAGCACTGCTACAAGCCAATTTATCAATAAAATTAATATCTATTCTACCAATCTCTTTTTCTAACATCCCATATGCATTATTAAATCCGATCATTATATCTGTGTCAGAAGTAGTTAATGCCTTTGCTGTTGCAACAATGCTTTCGTTTTCAATATCAACAGCGGTGAGCTTTGTATAGGTACTACCTATATCTACAAGCAATATTGCATCCATTCTATCACCTTCTAACCCTCTACAATATCTAGGTCCATTTTCAAATGATTAATTGATATTTCCGGTGATGTTCCAGGGCCATAAACTCTATCGAAGCCCATCTCTTTAAATCTTTTTTCTACAACTTCAAAATCTTGTTTCCCTACAACAATATTGCCTCCAACATATAATAAGATATCATCTAATCCTGCTTCTTGGCATTTTTCCCTTAAACCTCTACAATCAATTTCTCCATGACCATAAAGCGAAGATACAATGATAGCTTCTGCATTTGTTTCAATCGCCGCACTGATAAAGTCCTCTTGAGGACTTAACACTCCAATATTTACTACATTAAATCCTGCTTCGCTAAAGGCGAAATCTAAAATCTTATTTCCAACTGCATGACAATCTGCTCCAATAACTCCTATTACTATTGTCTTTTTCATCAGCTATCCTCCCTAAATATAAATTCCAATATCAAAATATTCACTTTGGTCCATTATCGCCAAATGGATTTTTGGACCAATCCATTTTTATGAATTATAACACATTTGTTTATACTTTGCACTATTTTTTATACATATTTTAGAAGTTTTTGTTTTAACAATTAAAAATGAAATTCCAACACCCGAATCTTGAATTTTCAATATATACAATAACAGATTATCAATATACATTATACTTCATGCATTCTGGAAATTGCATATCATTATACAATTTCATAAGTATTTATTAGTATTTTCCCATAAATATATGCACGAGTCCAATAGTCCAATTTGTATATTTTATATGTCCAATTCTAAAGTATGTGAGTAAATATATAGCTTAAAAATGAAATAAAATAAAGGCTACAGTCTTTTTAAGACTGCAGCCTTTATTTTATTATCTATCTTCCATAGCTTCTATAATCTTTGACATTATTGCTTTGACGGAATTCTCATCAAGAATATAATCAAATCTTATTATATCCTTTCCTTCTCCTACAAGCTTCTTTATTTCATCATCTCTTCCTGGAGATACTATTATTACGTCGGATTCTTCAATGAGCTTTACTATTTCATCATGGCCTTTACTAGTTGAATTTTTAATATCTATATCCATAAGACCAGCTGATTTCAGTGCTTGTTCAACCTGTAGACAAAATTTATTAGACAAACTTAAAAGTCCATATTTCGTTCCTTTAGGATATTTAGCTATTTTCACAATAGTTTCTAGGCTGGGATTTACCGCAACACCAAATATCTCTTTATCATCATCTAGTAGATTCTTTATTTCATTTACATGACTAAATGGTGTTATTACTATTCTATGATCTTCAACCGCTTTTTTAACTATTTCATCCATATCTATTACCTCTGAAATAGTTAAAGGAATCAGATTCAGATTGGTAATGCTACTAAGCTCCTTTGCAAACAGCTTAGCTTGTTCCACATTACATTCGATAAATAGCACACTTACATTTTTCATAATTTCTTCCTTTTCCTTTACCCGATTCTGTACAAGGGCAAGGAACTCTTCCGTATCTAATCCTATTTCTAAAGCTTGATCCAGAGCTAAATCAATTATTTTTAATACCTTGTCCTTTGTGGTCTGATCTTTCCAAGTATTTTCTTCTTCCGCCACAAATGTCCCTTTCCCTTGGTAGGATATTAAAACCCCTTCTTGCTCCAGTAGGTTATATGTATTACTAATTGTATTACGACTTATATTTAAGTTCTGAGCCAATTCTCTTTCAGTTGGTACCTTATCGCCTATTTTCAGCTTACCATTCTTTATCTCATATATTATTTGGTTTTTTACCTGAAGATAAATAGGAATCCTGCTTTTTCTATCTATCTTAATTTCCATTAGAACACCCCACAATGTGATAGTATAAGTATTTGTCCTCTTACTTATATTATCATATTGTGAAAAAATATTTAAACATTTTACTCTATTTTTTTGAAATGAATAGATGCAACTCCTAAAATTTCAGGAGCTACATCTATAAATTTATTATATACCTTCAGGTCCAAATGTAGCCTCAGGTGACCACCATAAAGGTATCTTAATACTATCATCAGTTAGTTTTCCTTTACCATTTACAACATCAACTGCAGTTTCATATCCAGCTTGAGCATGTCTTACAACTCCGAGACCAACATCGGCATTTAAGTATGCTTCTAGTCTCAATGATGCTTCTTCTGTACCATCAGCGATTATTGTTGATCCATTATGAATACATGTACCCATTGATCCATTTGCTTGAAGCGACACTAAATCAGCCATAGCAGCACAGTTTAGCAGTCCATTTAAATATACCCAATCTGTAACACTGTCGCTACCATCTTTCATATCTTGAGTTTCAACCAGTGGATTTGCTATAGAACCAACATCTAGATTATCTCTTGTAAATGAAACCGGCCCTATTTCACCCTTCTTAATTAACTCATTAACTGCTAAACCAAATTTCTTTCTTTGTCCATATCCTAAGAAACAAATTCTAGCTGGAAGCCCTTCAATACGAAGATTCTTACGTGCAAGATTAATCCATCTTTCTATGATCTCATCTCCTTCAAATAACTCTAAAACTAAATCATCTAGTCTTTCCTGATCCTTCGGGTCACCAGATAAGCACAGCCATCTAAATGGTCCCCTACCTTCACAGAATAGTGGCCTTACATACTCTACCAAGAATCCAGGTATTTTTAATGCTTCCTCAGCCGGCATACCAGCATCCATACACTCTTTTCTTATCGAAGTACCATATTCAAAGGTTTCAATACCCATATCATAGTACTTGTTCATAACAACTAATTGTCTCTTCATTGTTGCATAGGCTTCTTTCATATAGTTTTCTCTGTCGTTCGCTCTATACTCATCTGCCTCAGCGCCGGTGTACCCGGATGGAATGTATATTGATGGATCGTGACAAGGTGTCATTTCAGTTAAAACATCTGGCATAAATCCCTTTTCAAAAGCTTCTTCAAAAATATCTGCTGCATTTGCAAAGATTGCTACCGAAAGAGTTTCTCCCTTTGCAATGGACTTTTGAACTAGCTCTAATGCTTCGTCGAAGGTATTAACCATTACATCAATAAATCCTGCATCCATTCTTTTCTTTATAACTCTTTCATCAGCATCAGGAATAATAGCACATCCACCATGAAGTGCCATAGCCTTTCCTTGGTTTCCACCCATGCCTCCTACTCCAGCGCTAAATAAAATTTTACCAGTTAAATCGTCATTAAATCTCTTGTGTGATATTGCAGCTAATATTTCAAAGGTTCCTTGAATAACTCCTTGAGTTCCGATATACTCCCATGGTCCTGCTGTATATTGACCATGCATCATAAGGTTTTTATCTCTAAGATTAAAATACGTCTCCCACTTCGCTGGTAAAAAATTTGTATTTGCCATTACTACCATTGGTGCAAGTCTATGAGTCTTAAATATAGCAACAGGCATTCCTGACTGCATAACTAATGTTTCATCATTTTCTAGTTCTTTTAAAGACTTTACTATAGCATGAAATGACTCCCAGTTTCTTGCACAGGTTCCATTTCCACCATAAACAACAAGTTTTTCAGGGGATTCTGCGTTGGTCATGTTGTTTTCAAGCATTCTTAGAAGTCCTTCTTGTCTCCATCCTTTACATCTTAGTTCAAGTCCTTGTTGTGGTTTTACTCCATATAATACCTCAGTTTTTGCCAAAATATTTTCCTCCTCTATATTTTGTATTTTATATACTACTGTACTTATAGCAATTTATATGCCAGAACATTTTAATTCCTATAAATAAGTAAATGTCAATAATTTCGCATGCTTCGATATATTTCTTAAAAACAAAAAATACTAGAAGGATAAATTTTATCCATCTCCTTATATGAGATGTCGTTTATTACTGAATTATTGTTGAAAGTTTTTTTCATATAGCGGATAAGTTTTGTCTATCTAATTAGGTTTTAAAATAAAAATGGTCAAAATCATTGTATTTTGACCATTTTAAGATTAATTATTATATTTTTTAATCAGGTAATTTATTTTTCATCATAAAACAGATAAGTCGATATTTAAACACTATATATAGTTTCCTCAGATTGTATTTATTTAAACTAAGGTTAAGATTCATCTTTCCAAGCGATTTTATATATAAAATCCGCAAGAACCTTTGTCCCTAAAGCCATATCCTCAGGGGAAGCATATTCCTTTGGAGAATGACTTCTTCCGTCTTTGCATGGTATAAGAATTAAACTTGAAGGTATTCTATAGGAGAAAATCTGTGAATCATGGCCGGCACCACAGTTCATCTTAAGCGATGGAACATCTAAATCATCAACGGCTTTTTCAAGGATTTGTAAAAGGTTTTTATCTAACCAAGCAGGTTTTTCATGTATCAAGGTTCTTACCGACACCCCATGGCCTGATTTTTTAATTTCTTCAGCCTTATCACTTATTAGTCTTTCAAGTTCAGTTAGATTTCTTTCATTTACCTCCCTTAAATCTACTAACATTTTCACTTTATTAGGAATCACATTTGAAGATTCTGGTTTCACATCAATAGTTCCAACTGTAACCCTTGCATCCTTAGAAACACTCATCGCAATTTCAGGGAGTTCAGATATAAACTTCGAAGCAGCCAAGAGTGCATCCAATCTCATATTCATTGGTGTTGTACCTCCATGATCTTCCCTTCCTATTATTTCAATAGAAAGTATTGCAATGCCAGTGATCTTCTCTACTAGTCCTATTTTAACCTTTGACTTCTCTAAAACAGCTCCTTGCTCTATATGTAGTTCCATAAATGTGCCTACATCATCTCTTTTAGACAAGTGAGCCTTGGAAGGTTCGTAGCCAGAATTGGTCATGGCATGGCCTAAGCTTACTCCATTTTCATCTTCCTCTTCCAATTCTTCAGTAGTTAACCCTTCAACAATAGCCCTACTACCAATATACCCTGAAGAGAATCTGCTTCCTTCTTCTTCTAATAGAGCGACCACCTCAACAGGCACCTTCGGTCTACCATATTCCCTATATAACGTGGAAACGGCTTCTATTCCAGCAATAATTCCTGCTGCTCCATCATAATTCCCACCATCTTTTACCGTATCAAGATGGGAACCAATCATTATAACCTTCTGTGAGCTTCGCCCCACCTCTAAAGGCTCAAGACGGCCGAAAAGATTACCAACCGTATCTTCATAAATTTCTAACCCAGCTTCAACCATCCAACTTTTTAGCAAGTCTTTAGCTTTTTTCTCCTCATCAGTATATATTGCTCTCCACAATATCCCATTTTTCTTTCCTATTTCACCCAACTCATTAACCCTATCATCTATTCTGCTTGAATCAATAGTGATTTGGTGCATATACATCACCTTTCTCTAAATAAAATTTATTTCGACTTATACATATCAATTACTCACCTAATTGTTCCATCAACCTTTTATCCTTTGAAATACTATAAAATAGAATCATTGATATTATAGTTAATACTAGACTAAATCTTAAATTTAATATAAACCCACCAAAGTTATATATGCTTGGCCCGATAATACTTGCGAGAAAACCTCCAAAAGATATACCAAATGTTATTAAAGTCATAAACAAAGTTCTGTTTTGGGGAAAAATTTCCGAACTCATAGTTTGAATAGCAGTAATAGCACCATCTGCTCCAAACATAATAATAAGCGTCAGCATCATTACAAGCTTAATATTACTTTGATATGGTACGATAGCAATTGCGATGCACATTAAGCTTTGCAAGACTAAAGCAAACTTATGTTTTCCCAATCTATCACTTAGGTACATGCAAGCGATAATACCCAGAATAGTTCCAACTGAATTTAAAGTGTATATCATTCCAATCCTTTCAACACCTAATGCAAATTGCTCTGTTAACCAAATGGACAAATAGTTTAATTCCAATAAGAAGGCGGTCAAAAATAAAATTATACTTAATATAATTTTTAAAGAAACAGGTGTCATAACCACCGATAGAGCTTTTCTATAGTCAATTTCATTTTCTTTTGATTGTTCAGTTTTATTGTTAGGTAATCCTAAGCTTAAAATAAATACAAATAAAGTCACAGTGAAAATCATCCAGTAAAATGTTTTTATAGAATACATTGCTATGATCTTCGTACTAATTATTGGTCCTAAAATCATTCCACAACCGAAGGCAAGCTTAATTATTCCAGATGCTTTTCCTCTTTTTTCATAGACTACATAGCTACTCACATATGCAAATAAAACTGCATTCATCAACATATATGCTGCACCAGAAAACGCTCTACCCGCAGCAAAGAGAAAAGGGCTTTTTACTGCACCACATACAAAAGTTCCAATAGCCAATAATATTAAAGCAATATTAATCACTATCTTGTTTCCATTTCTATCACCCATCATACCTAATATTGGAGTTATACCTCCAACTAAATAGAAGCCAATATTCAAATATTGAGCATCACTCATTTTCATAGAAAAATATTCAGCTAAATAAGAAATAATAGGAATCATTGATGAGTACTCAAAACACACTAAGAGCTCCATAAAAAATACAATCATTAGTATTTTTTTAACTTTATCCTCCATTTAATCAACCCCTAGTCCAGAATAAATGATATCTTAATATATAAAAGGGTGTTTACTCTAAGATTGAGTTCACACCCCTTATTCTTTATTATTTTATAACAGTATTTGTAATCATTCAAATGAACTACCAATCGTGTCAATTTTATACTATTCAGCTTTATCTAGATTTAATATAGTCTCAAGTAATACAGTTGTACCGATTTCTACATCTTCCCATGAAGTTATTTCTTTATAGGAGTGACTTATCCCATCCACGGAAGGAACAAATATCATTGCGGTTGGTAGTATACTTGCAAATGATGCAGAATCATGTCCAGCTCCACTAGAAATATATTGATAAGGAACCGATCGATCAGTACAACTCTTTTTAATTACTTCTTGAATATCTTTATTTAATACTTTAGGCTGCTTCTCAACGGTTTTTTCAACCTTTGCATTTAAACCTATTTCATCTATTATACTCTTTAATCTTTTATTTACTTTCTCAAAGTTCTCGCTATTATTACTTCTAAGCTCCAGTTGTAGATTAACATATCCAGGGATAACGTTTATGCAGTTTGGTTCTACTTCTACCCTTCCAAAGGTAGCAACGGTGCTTTCTAAAGTTGCCACATAGTCAGTTAACTTAGTTATTAGTTTAGCTGCCGAAACCATTGCATCATTTCTTATATCCATAGGAGTATTTCCAGCATGGTCTGCTTCACCAAATATTTCTATTGTTTGTCTATAAATACCAAATATATCAGTTACGATTCCCACATTGTTTTTATTCTTTTCTAAAAGCTTTCCTTGTTCTATATGCAATTCTATAAAAGAGCCAATATTTTTCATTTCTTCGTTACAGCTATGGATATTATCGAAGTCCACATCGCTTACTTTTTCTATCGTCTTAAGAGTCTCAATCTCTTCTTTACTAACTAAACCTGCCATCGCTCTACTTCCAAAGGTTCCGTTCAATCTAACTCCCTCTTCAGCTGCAAAAACTATTATCTTAACGGGGCGCTTTAAAGAAATATCATTTTCAACTAAAGTATTATAGCATTCTATTGCAGATAGTATCCCTAATATACCATCGAAATTTCCACCATTTACAACGGTATCTAAATGTGAACCCATGCCAATAGCAGGTAATCTGCTATCTGTTTTTGATGTAGCTATGATATTTCCTGCACTATCAATCTTAACGTTCATATTTAATTCTTTAAACTTATCAATCACTACATTCCTTGCTTCAATATCTTCCTTTGAAAAGGCTACTCTAGTAACACCGTCATTAGAAGTTTTTCCTATCTCAGCTAGCTTTAAAAATAATTCCTTAAGTCTTTCAATTTTTATAGATAACATATTTCACCTCTTCTAACATTATTCCCTACACCTTTAAACTCCTTATTCACCTTACCATGCTCCATAACAATATTTCCTCGGCTAATTGTATAAACAGGAAGACCTTGACCCTGTATATCTTCAAATAATAGTCCAGTGCCTTTAGACTTTGTATACATTTTATCCCTTTTAATAACAAATTCTTTATTCATATCAATAATTGTTAAATCTGCATCGGACCCTACCCCAATACATCCTTTTTGTGGGTATATCCCAAATATTTTTGCAGTATTAACAGAAACTAATTTTACTAGCTTTTCTAAAGAAATACTTCCTTTATTAACTTGATCTAACATCGTAGGCAAAAATACCTCGATTCCCGGCATACCTGCAAAGGCTAGCTTAATATCCTCAACTCCCTTTTCCTTTTCTTCAACAAGGAATGGCGCATGATCGCTACCTATTAAATCCACAGTTCCGTCATTTATATAATCCCATAGTTTTCTCATGTCTTCCTTTGACCTTAGAGGTGGGTTACATTTCGCATAGGCACCATATTTATCTATGTGCTCATGATTAAATAACAGATAATGTGGGCAGGTTTCTGCAACAACATCTACTCCATTTCTTCTTGCTTCCTTTACCATTTCTAAAACTTCTGGAGCTGATATGTGACAAATCCCTACCTTGGTTCCAAATTTTTTAGCGAAGTTTAATAGAGTTGCAACCGATTCTATTTCCGCTACCTTAGGTCTTGACCTATAGTGGAATGAATTATCTTCAACCCCCTCATCCTTCAGCATTTTTTCAGCGTTTTTTATTACTTGAAAGTTCTCAGTGTGAAAGAAAAATCTAATATTATGCTTTGCTGCTTCTTTCAGTAGACAATATAGCTCTCCATCATCACTAACAGTAAGACCTTTAAATTCTTCTTCTCTTCCCTTCGGTGCCGGCTGTAAAAATGTCTTAAAGGCAGCAACTCCATTTTCAACTAGTTCTTCTATATCATTTAGATTGTCATATCCAGCTGCTCCATAAAGAGTAAAATCAACTATACTCTTTTCATTACCAATTCTTATTCTATTATCAAGAACTTCCTTTGAATAAACTGGAGGATTAGATATGGGCATCTCGCAAACAGTAGTTATGCCTCCTGCTGCTGCCGCTTGACTTCCTGTAAAAAAGTCTTCTCTTTCTGTATGCCCTGGGTCTCTAAAATGCACGTGTGAATCTATAGCACCTGGAATGACATGTAGACTATTAGCATCGACAACCCTCTCTGCTTCTATCTCATATCCATTTGAGATTATTGCAACAATCCTTCCCTTATCAACTAAAATATTTCCTTTTTTAAAGGTATCATTAGAATAATAATTTGCATTTTTAATCAACAATTCAACTTTTATACCCATATTCCCTACCTCTCATCTAATCTTATTTTATTTTATTTAATTTTATCTTCTTCTACTCAGAGACGCACTTGAAATAAGCTTCTTTAATACTATAGTGCAAATCTTTAGCCTGCTCCTTTGCAAGTTTCCTTTCTTTTTCAAACCTAGGCATCAATGCCTTTACTTCTTGCAATACTTCTCTTTCATCGAAGGTGGTAATCTTATTGTTTTCCACAACGATTTTTCCATTTATCATTACTGTTTTTATTGATGAACCATTTTCAGCAAAAACCAAACTGTTTATATAATCTCCCGAAGGGATAAATCTTTCATTATCAGTATCCAAAATTACTAAATCTGCTTTTTTATTTACTTCTAAGGATCCAACAATATCATCCATTAGAGCAGATTTCGCTCCATCTATAGTTGCCATTTTAAATGCTTCCTGGGCCCCTATCCATCTTTCAAAATCAAGTTCATTCAACTTATGAATTAGCCCAGTCAGCTTCATAGCTTCAAACATATTTATAGAATCGTTTGCACTTATATTATCAGTTCCTAAGGAAACAGTTACATCTTTATCTAAAAACTTTCTTGTCGGTGCAATTCCACTTCCTAATTTAAGATTACTCCCAGGGTTATGAGCCACCTTACAATTGTTCTTTCTCAACAATTCTATATCCTTGTCGGATACCCATACAGAATGAATTGAAGAAAAATTTGGATAAAGTAAGTCGTTATCAGCTAAGTATTCAATTAAGCTTTTTCCATATAATATTTCACCTGTAGAGTTTTGTATCTTTGACTCCAAGACATGACTTACAGCTGGAACATTATACTTCTCAGACAATCTTCTAATACCTTTCATTAGTTCAATGCTACAACGCTGAGGACCAGATGGCGCCATTGCATACTTAATGATCGATTTAGAAGTGTTATATTTATTTATTTGAGTTTCAATATAGGATAATATTTCATCTTCCGAGGGAAATTCTGAATTGATTTTTTCCCTTACTTCATCATCTACTAAATCATTTAAGTAAGGGACAGCTTCATATATGGGCTTGTTTAAAATATGTCCTGCTACATATCCTCTCATGCCAGCCGTTTCATAGGCCCTCATAACTGCTTCTAGAGCTTTATCATCTAAAAAAGGACTTAATATAACATCATCAATTATAGTAGTTGTACCGGTTTTTAACATCTCAATACAACCATATAATGTTCTTAGATAAATCTCATCATAGGATGCTTTTATTCCTGAATAAAGAGGTCTTAAATATAATAGATATAATTCAAGAGGTAAATTATCAACGCTTCCTTTGTTAAAATGATCATGGGAATGTAAGTGTGCGTTTACAAGCCCAGGTATCACAATACAATTTTCAGCGTCTATAACTTTATCAAAGCAATCATAGGAGTCAATGTCATTTCCTATGTAAACTATCTCCTCACCATCAATTACTATATTATTTAATTTGAAGAATGATTCTTTGTCTCTGAACTGATGAACTTGTGCGTTTTTAATTAGAATCTTCAAAGTTACACTTCCTTTCTTAAAAGTACATACAAATTAACATGGTACAATGGATAGAAATAAATATTTAAATTTACTTTCTCCACATAAATATAATACGCAAATCGCATGCCAAATTTTTTCTAAACATTTTTATAGCTAAAACTAGGCTTTTTCAACTTACTAATTCTTGTACATATTTTTTCTAAAAAGGTTCCCGTATAAATTTTATCCGTTTGCTTATGCTATGTCTTTATTATATTGTTTAAAACATTATAATTCCTCAGACATTTTCTGTAATACTTGTGCCATTGAACTTAAATCTTTTATAGAATGAATAATTTCAGGAAGATTGTTTGCTTGTTGCTCTAAAATGTTATTAACTTCTTTTACATTTCCATTTATATTCTTAGTTGAATCTATTATTTGCTTTAATACTTTGTCTATTTTTTGAATAGAATCACCGCTAGATTTCGATAGCTTTCTTATTTCATCTGCTACTACAGCAAAGCCTTTACCTATTTCTCCTGTTCTTGCAGCCTCTATAGAGGCATTCAGCCCTAATAAATTCGTCTGTTTTGCAATATTTTCAATAAACCTTAATACTCCATCTGTGTTTTTTACACCCTCATTAGCTTCTTCCGTTTGTACTAATACTTTTTTGTTAAAGTCACAAACTGCTACTATCTCATTACAGTATTCATCCATTGTCCCTTCCATTTGTTGCATGGATGCAGAAAGATTTTGTGAAATATTTAATAGTTCATTTCTTTTAACTAAGCTCTTTCCCACTAAAAATACACCAATTGTATTTTTAGCCTTGTCTATAATAGGAATTGCAAAGGATTTAAATGGAACACCATAAACTTCTTCTGAAACATCTTTTATTATCACCTTCCCAGATCGGATAGCTCTTAGTCCGGCACCACCTTCCAAGAGAGGACTTCCTATTTTTGTGCTTAAATTTAACCCTTTTCCTTCTTGTGCAAAAATATATTTCTCCAAATCTGCTAATCCGAAGGAAGCATCATACTCAAACAAAACTGCCAAATATGGAATAACATCGATAAAGGATTTAAATATTTCATTTTCAGATATTGTATCAGCCATTATATTCCCCTCCAATATTTACATGCAATAGCAATAGGCAAAAAATATTTCAGCCCATTAACCATCATTACTCCCTATGACTTTTGATTATCATCTCAATTCCAAAAAACTCATTCACTAGCTTTAAATAATATTATAATTGAGTCTATAAATAAATCTGCGTCGAGTACATATAAGTCTATTTCATAACATATCAAAACATGGAAACTTATAAAGGTTAAAAACCACGGATAATCCCGCCCTTAACAAGTCCCCATGTTTAGTTAACCATTAAAGTACAGATTTAATTTCACTTTCAATTCATTCAAAATATCATAGAATGAAATGGGCTAAAGGTGCAGCAATCAATATTGTTAGTATTGTTCTTTCAAGCCAAATAATTACAATTTCCTTTAATGTAATAGGAATTTCAGTAGATAATATACACGGAATTGTTGCTGAGAAGAACAAAATAGATGATATAGATACTACTGCAACTACAAACTTAGTAACTAGTGGTGCACCGGCTGCAAGTAATGCTGGTAAAAACATTTCAGCTAGTCCAACACTACTAGCTTTAGCTGCTAATAAAGGTTCTGGAACCTTAGCCAATAATGTAAATGGATAGAAAATATATCCTACATAATCAAATACTGGTGTAAATTCTGCTAATACTAATCCCAACAGACCAATTGACATTACATTCGGTAAAAAACCCATAACTATCTTTACACCATCTCTTATGTTATCAATTACTATTCTATGCAATGGCGTTGGGTTCTGCGCTGCTTTTAGCCCTTCATCTAGAGCATTTGCAAATATATTACCTTCCATCGATTCTTCGGGGAATCCTTCTTGATCTCCATAATAGGTATCTGGTTTATTTCTTAGAGGCCAAATCCTAACTGTTATAGCAGTTACGATAAAGGTAACAACTAGAGCTCCCCAGAAAAAAACGTTCCATATATCCATTATTCCTAAAGTATTTGCTACAACAACCATAAAAGTAGCTGATACTGTTGAAAAACCTGTTGCAATTATACATGATTCCTTAGCCGTATATTTTCTATCTTTATAAACCTGATTAGTTATTAAAAGTCCTATTGAATAACTTCCAACAAAGGAAGCTACTGCATCAACGGCAGATCTACCAGGAGTCTTCCATATTGGAACCATAACTGGTCTCATCAGCACTCCAATAAACTCCATTAGTCCATAGCCTACTATAAATGACAAGAATACTGCACCAACCGGTACGATCAATCCTACTTTTACTCCTAAAGAGTTAAATAAAAACGGGCCAAAGTCTGGATGCATCATCCATTCAGGTCCTATTTTGAAATACACCATAATACCTACTATTGCCCCTAAGACCTTAAATATAGAAAACACTGTTGCAGTCGTATCTTTGTTCCAGGTCTTGTTTACAAAAGGAATTATTGCGCCGACAACAATGAGGATAAGAGCATAAACACCTGCTGCTCCATGGAAATTTTTAAGAATAAACTTCACAATATGATCTAGTGGTATCGTTGTTTTTTCATGAATTGTTATAGGTACAAAGAACATAATAATTCCAATCGCACTATAAAATATAAATTTAAGAGTATTTTTTAGATTTTTGTAATCTTTTCCTTGTTCTGTCATAACATTCTCCCTTTCCAAATTCGTTTTTTGTCCTTTTTTCCGTAAATCTCTTCATTAGTACTTTCTACGAATAAACTATCTCCTCCCTCTTAAATTTTTTCACTGCTTGCTCATCCTCCACAATATCTTAATAAAGCAATAATTATGCCATATTCTTAATTTTGTGGCTTTACTGAATTTTCAATACCTCTGTTTATTCAATTTTCAAACTGTAAAATCCTTAAAAATAGAAAAGTATAAATTTTATGCTTTTTAATAGCGCTTCTACTATATAAAAATAGATTCTACTTATTGAACTAACTAAAACACATAAACAATAATGTTGATGTATAAAACTTATCCACTAAAATCTTACCGTAAGTATTTATACCATTCCGATCATTCCCCTCTCATAAAAAAACACATTATAATATTGTTTTCTAATTACTTAAGCTATAACATTACCTTTACCTTACGTTATCGCTTAAATTAAGCTTTTTTCTTTGTTGACATAAGGAATGCTTAATATATTATCATAAATACAAGTAAATCAAACTAAATAAAGAGGAGTGAATTAGTATGAGCAAATGCAAAGCAAAAGTGGTGAAGCTTGATGGTAATACCGTAACGATTGATGACATCGTTAACATCAGTAGACACAATTTTAAGATTGAGCTGGCAGAAGAATCAATCGAAAAAATTAAGAAATCAAGAATAATTGTTGAAAAAATAGTTGAGGATGAAATCCGAACATATGGAATCAACACGGGTTTTGGAAAACTAAGTACAGTGGCAGTTTCCAAAGCTGACAACGGAAGGCTACAAAGAAATCTGATTATGTCTCATTCTGTAGGTGTTGGAAAAAACTTTGAAACAGAAGTATGCAGAGCAATGATAGCATTAAGAATTAATGCGTTAGCTAAAGGGTTATCAGGTATCACTTTGGGAACGCTAATGACACTGGTTGACATGTTAAACAAGAATGTACATCCCATCATTAGAGAACAAGGATCAGTAGGAGCCAGTGGTGATCTCTGCCCTTTAGCTCATATGGTACTGCCAATGATCGGTCTTGGTGAAGCAGAATATAATGGCGTTATTATGGATGGTGCTGCTACCATGAAGACAGCAGGAATACCAACGATCACTCTTAAAGCCAAGGAAGGCTTGGCACTAATTAATGGAACCTGTGCCATGATGGCTGTAGGCACATTGGCGGTATACGATGCCATAGTTGCCACTAAAACATCAGATATTACTACAAGTCTGTCTTTAGAAGCCTTAGAAGGTGTCATTGATGCATTTGATCTGAGAATTCATCAGGCTAGACCACACAAAGGTCAAATTGAATCCGCCTCTAATATCATCAAGCTGACTGAAGGTAGCAAACTGATTACCAAGCAAGGGGAGAAACGACTTCAGGATGGCTATTCGCTCCGTTGTGCACCGGTGGTTCAAGGTGCCGCACGATTGGCGTTAGATTATGTGATTGGCGTTATGGAAACTGAAATCAACTCAGCTACAGATAATCCGTTAATATTTGAGGATAACGGGAAAGTTGATGTGTTTTCTGGTTCCAATTTTCATGGGGAACCTGTCGCTATTGCTATGGATGTATTGTGCATTGCCATGGCAGAAATTGCAAATATTTCTGAACGACGACTTGAACGTCTAGTCAATCCTACTCTTAATAATGGTTTACCTGCTTTCCTAACTAAGCAAGAAGGTCTCAACAGCGGTGTCATGATGGCCCAATTCCCAGCAGCCGCACTTGTGTCTGAGAACAAAGTGCTAGCACATCCTGCAAGTGTCGATTCCATACCAACCTCGGCAAATCAAGAAGACCATGTTAGTATGGGAACAATCTCGGCAAGAAAAGCTTACACAATCACCAAAAATACGTTGACCGTTCTTGGATTAGAACTTTTATGTGGTGCGCAAGCAATCGATTACCGAGGATCTCACAAATTAGGCATTGGTACAAAGATTGCATATGACCTAGTTCGAAAAATAGTTCCATTCATAGATGATGATGTTGTGCTCTATAAACAACAGGATAAATGCATTGAGATTGTTACCAATGGGAAAGTACTCGAGACCGTCGAAAAAGCAGTTTCATTGTATTAGTAGGGATAATAAATATACAGTTCGTTACAAGAGTTTATAAGTAATTTCTGGCTAAATTGATTTTAACCTAGATACAAAGAATACGACATGGAATATTTTGAATATCTTGAAAATGGGAATCATTGCACCTATTCACTATAGTGAGATTGCCATTCCCGAAATTCTGAAGTGCTAAATCGTGTAAAATATTAATTCTAAATGATTTAGTACTTCTTATTTTGCTTACATAGATATTAATGATAGAGGAAAAGTCATGAATGCCCAAAATAAGCATCAACCCGACAAGCCGAATTGATGCTTATATTTCAAGTTACTCTGTTTTTTTTAACAATACACAGTCCATATACAAATTTTCGCCGTCTACATGAAAGACAAAGGCTGTTCCCGGACCCGTATACTTTGCGATGCCCTCTCTGCTGTGTTTGATCACTTTGAACTGGTTGGACTCCAAAAGACTTTTGTAGTGATCAAAACAATAATTCATATCATAATTTTCACGATACATAGATTTCAATTTCTTATGAGATTTAGCGTTTTGGTCAAAGGAGAAATAGGTACCAATTACTTGACCATCCTTTTTAATATGGTGCTTTAATGAAGGAATCAACTGTGTGGAGCTGAAGATATTCTGCTCATTACTGCCACCATAGTCAATAAAATAATCAATCAGGTTTTCCTTTAGCGGCAGTATATTGTCGTTGTTGACAATATAGATAATATCTAAATCTAAATTAAGGTACTCAATGTTTTTCTTAAACATCGTGATAATTTCAGAGAATTTATCCACCACTATATATACGTTGTTACCATTCAGCGATTTAAAATGTCTATAAAGAAAGAAGAACGAATTGAGGTGAGTCTCCATGATGATTTTACCTTGATCAGACTGATCTATCTCTGACAGCATCCAGTTATATGTTTTCTGGAATAAAGTAACTATCTCCTTGGGTATGTCTTTGTAGATGGATCTGCCAATATCAGGCTTATCATATTCACTTGGCGTATTGGATTTTGTGTATACAATGCCATCTATAATCTGTGCTTGATAGCTACATTTACTGCATGTCATCATACTATTATAAACATACTTATAGCTCATTTGTGAATTAGTGAAGGTAAGTGGTGTTTTGCATGTGGGGCAACAAAAGTATTCCAGCGTTTTTAATGGTATCCCCGTTGAACTACACTCAAGCTTCCTGTAAGATTCCGTTATCTTGAAGAACTCATCGTCGATTGCTTTTATTTGGATCTGTGTTTCGTTGATAGATTGAGTCAGCTTATCTCGATGTTTTTGTAAAATAGCCCCATAATCCTGCAAATCTTCGGGTTCCACCCAATTGGAGATTCTTTTTAACGCGATAATCTCTTGAATATCATTAACTGATAAACCCATTTTTTTTAAATTAAAAATAAATTTCAGCGTTTCCACATTATCATTGGTGAAATGAAATTTCGTATTGATTTTTTTGGGGATCAAAAGGCCTAAGCTAATGTAATATCTGATTGCTATTACACTCAGCCCTGAGTATTTAGCTGCTTGGCTTATCTTCATCGTCATATTCCTCGCTAATTGTGATTTTTAACTAGAAAGGAGCTTTCAACATTATTCCCAGACTCTATCATCACTAATTGAATTCCGCAAAAATCTCCTTCTCTATGATTTGTTACAAAGCAATAATTGTGCCATTTTTGAATTTTATAACTTTTTCTGAGTTTTCAATACCTTTGCTCATTTAATCTAAAACTGTAAAGTCCTTAAGAATAGAAAGGTATAGATTTTTTGCTTTTTAATAAATCTTCTACTATACCGAAATAGATTTCACTTGTTAAACTAACTAAAGTACATAAACAATAACTCTGATGCATAAAATTTATCCACCTAAATCTTACCTTAACCACTTATTCCGTTTCAAATCTAGTTTAATCATCCTAACACTAAAAAAACAATGGTGAGTATTTCACAGACAGAGCCTTTTATATCTATTCTAAATCCTTAGGACGCTCTATATCTAATTTTCTCATCCTATATTTCAAGCTTTGTCTAATTATACCTAAATCCTTTGAAGTCCAAGTCAAATTCCATTTATTTTTAAACAAACTATCTAAAATCATTTTCTTTTCTATCTCTCTTAGAGTATCAGGCAAGGATTTTTCGTTTATTTCAACAACATTTGAATTATCAACATTAAACATTAGCTCTTTTAAATATCTTGGAATTTCATAATAGGTCAATTCTTTCTTATTGTCATCGACTTTAATCATCAAATTATGCATTACATGCTCAAGCTCCCTTACATTACCTGGCCATTTGTAAGATAAAATTAATTCAGCTAACTTCGTTGAAAAAACTTTCACATTCTTATTAAGAAGTTTATTATATTTTTTAACAAAAAAATCTGCCATACTCATTATGTCATCTTTTCTATCACGTAAAGAAGGTATATATAAGCAGAAACCTGCTATCCTATAGAATAAGTCTACTCTAAGCTTTCCCTCTTTTATAAGTTTTTGTGGTTCTTCATTGGTCGCACATATGATTCTACAATTTATAGCCTTAGTATAAACACTACCTACTCTTCTAACCTTCTTCTCTTGTAGAACTCGTAAAAGCTTTGCCTGCATAGATACACTCATTGAATTTATCTCATCTAAAAATAGTGTTCCATTTCCAGCCTCTTCAAAGAGACCCATTCTATCAACCGCACCGGTATAAGAGCCTTTAACAGTTCCGAAAAGGATGCTTTCTAATAGATTTTCAGGAATTGCTGCACAATTCACTGCAACAAAACGTTCTTTTTCTCTACCAAAATTATGAGTACTCTGAGCAAGTACTTCCTTTCCTGTGCCCGTTTCTCCAACTATTAGTATAGAGGAGTCTAAGGTTGCTACCGACTGGGCTTCTTTAATCAGATTCTTCATTGAATCACTACTTCCAACCATGTCTGAAAAAGAGTAGTTTGTTCCATTATTCCTATCTATATTGTCTGTTTTGATTGGTCTATCATATAATTTCCTCTTTAACTCAATTGTCTCATACAATAAATTTCTCAAAATAGTTTCATTTTTGCCAATAGAAAAAACTCCTAGGGTCTCTTCATTCCTCTTGATAGGAAAAGTACTGTAGGACGTATATTGCGGGATATCATTTTTAAAGGAATGTGCTCTATACTTATTAATTATTGGTTTTCCAGTTTCAAAAACTCTTTTATGCTCAGAGTTATCACTATTGTCATAGTCAAAAGCTTCCCACATACGTTTTCCTATTACATCCTTAGATGAAAGCTTTTCTAGTTCTTCTTGAGCTGGATTATATAGCGCTATTCTATGATCTTTATCACTTAGCATAATCCCCTCGCTAACTTTATTAATTATTTCCTCTAAACAATATAGTTTGTCCTCTACACTCAAAGAATTATCTAATCTTTCTAGCAAGGCAACCTTATAAACTGTTTCTTCTATATTTATTTCATTTATTTTCATTCTAAATTCTTCTTTACCCAACTTAATTTCAATATAATTATTAGAAGAAACCTCTCCCGTTTTGATTTTAAAAATGTCCTCTAAGTTACAACCAGCAATATTTTTATCAAACAATTCTTGATTTTTTTTATCTATCCAGAGAATCTTATCATCTATATCTGTTATCAATATATATTGAAAATAAGTGTTTAATATTTTTCCTATTCCTTCGGCTAGCATATTTTTTCCTCCGTATTTGTTAGTATGCATTCATTATATCAGAATACTGCCTTTTCTATTAGTATCTTAGTATTCTATAAAAAAAATGTAGAATCCAAATTTTATAGATAGCCTGGATGGAACTTATCCTCCTCCGAATATAGGAAATATTTCAATTATGTCCCCATCCTTCACCTTATCTTCTTCAGCAGCCAAGTTAGAATTAAGTAGAATTATTCCAACTTCTCCTGGAATCACTTCATAAATCCTTAGAACATCCTTAATTTTATAATTTTCCTCAAACTTTAATTCAGATATTTCTTCATTATTATTGAGTCTTTTTAAGATTGAGTTAAACTTAATTATTATCAACTATATCACCTCCAAATACAAGATTATTATACCTAGAGTATACATATTTTAAACTCGAATGAAAACTCAGGGGCATCGAACCCCTTCGTTTTGTTCAGATTTCTCTTCGAGAAATGACCACAATAACCGACAACCCCATAGTTATTATTTTTATAATGACTATAGGACTGCCTTTCATAAAGTGATTATTATTTTGCTTAGCTATTTCAACATCTTTAATTCTCTATATTAAGCTCTAATAGCTTACCTTTAGTCGGCACTCCTTCTTCATTCCAACCCATCATTGAATAATATATTGATATTGCTTCCTTAAACTCTTCTCTAGATATACTATTCCCTTCAAGCCTTCCATTTTTTAAACCTTCAAACAATCTGTCAGGTAGTGTATCGTCCTCGCTGGTAAAGCCTTCTCTTAAGTTGAATAGTCTCGCCATATTAATAGCTCTTTCCCCGGCTATCATTAGCTCCCAAAGGCTTGTTTCCCAACCCGTTGCTGCTTTTACTAATGCTACAACATCCTCCGCTGGCATCGCGCCCCTTGGAACAGGTACAAAATCGCATATACCAGTCATATTAAAGAAACTCCACCATCTTTGAAGATAAACAAAGGCTCTTACTTTTTTCCATGATAGATCCAAGGCATCAACAGGTTCTATTATCCCAAATGGTTTAACACTATCCAAGGTAAAACCTTTTTTACCAAAGAGCGAATCATGTCCAATCACCATATGATCTGCCCCTGTTTCACATACAGCATAGCCTATACCAACTCCTACTTTTCCCCTTGGTTCATGCATAGCCAACTCTTGCCCCTTTACACATAAAACAAATTTGTCAGCACCATTACCAAACTTCCTTGCAGCAGCTTCAGAACCTTCAGCCAATACATCTCCTATACCTTCTCTTCTAGCAATCTTTTCAATTATTTCTAGAATGCTCTTTTTGTTTCCAAATGAAAGATCTATACCATCAAGTTCTTTTTGTGAAATAATACCATTTTCGTAGCATTCCATCGCAAATGCAATTGACATACCGGTACTAATCGTATCTATACCTAGCCTATTGCAAAGTTCATTGGCCTTAGCAATAACTTCTAGATCATCATTTTCGCAAAGGGAGCCAAAGGCTGCTACAGTCTCATATTCTGGTCCCCCATATTTTCCATCAACACTAATATCATCGCTTTGAATTTCTACCTTTCTCTTACACCTTACCGCACAGGCATAACAACCTACTCTTTTCTTAAGCATGGTATCGACCATCACCTGAGCGCTTATCTTCTCTGCATTTTGAAATTCTCCATCATTAAAGTTTCTTGTCGGTAGTATTCCTCCTGCATTATTCCCCATTACACCGGCAGGAGTCCCATATTCATATAAACCTCTTGTTAAGGGATTTTCCATATAGTAACTTAAAAATGATTTACTTATCTCGCTTATCTTTTCATTATCATGTACCGGAATTTTCTTATTGCCCTTTACCACAACGGCTTTCAAATTTTTAGACCCCATTACGGCACCAAGACCATTTCGTCCATTTGCATGTTTTAGACCATTTAGAATACATGCATATTTTACTAGATTCTCTCCCGCAGGACCTATTTGAAGAACCTTAATGGTTTTATCTCCAACTTCTTTAAATAAAATTTCTTGGGTTTCACCCGTTTCTTTTCCCCAAACATGTCCAGCATCCTTAATCTCAATCTGTCCATCCTTTATATAGATATATACTGGTTTATCTGCTTTACCTTCAATAATCAGACCATCGAAGCCTGCTTTTTTTAGCTCAGGACCCCAGAATCCACCGGCTTCGGATTGTCCATATCCACCTGTCAATGGAGACTTTGCGCCAACTGCAAATCTAGGCACGCCCGCAACCGATAATCCCGTTAGAATTCCTGCTGCAATGATAAGCTTATTGTCTTCACTCAGAGGATCTATGCCAGGTTTTAGCTCCTTTAAAAGATAGTGTGCAATAAACCCTTTACCTCCCATATAGGTTCTATAAAATATATCATTTGGCTCTTCAATCTTTATGCTTCCATCAGTAAGATCTATTCTTATTATTTTTCCTAAATATCCATAACTCAAAACCTATGTCCCTCCTTAACAAATACCTCATATAAATTTAGTATATCATTATTTCACAAATGTTCTACTGTTAAAGTAAATCTTTGTATTAAGTATATATGGCTCTCCTAAAATAAAAACTCCTGGGCATCCAGTCCCTTCGGTTTGGTCAGATTTTTCTTCGAGAAATTACCTCAATAAGAAAAATTAGGGATATTGAATCCCTAATTTTTAAGTCTAACTTTCAATTGTCTAAAATCATCTCATCATAAATACGCTAAATCGAAACCTCTAAGAAAAATCATAATGTCTGTTTTTTGCAAATTTTTCAATTTCTTCTGCTAGATATGGTTTGCTAATGTAATAACCTTGTATTTTATCGCATCTCTTTTCTCCTAAAATTTCTAATTGTTCCTTTGCTTCTACTCCTTCTGCAACAACTTCAAGTTGCATCTTATGGGCAAGTAAAATAATTCCTTCGACTATTGATTCTTCATTATCATTCATACAAATTCCATCTATAAATGACTTATCAATTTTTACTGAATCAATTGGTAAACTCTTTAAGTAATTTAAAGAAGAGTAGCCTGTCCCAAAATCATCAATAGCAATCTTCACTCCCATATTTTGCAATCTGCTCAGCGTTTCTATATTCCAATCAATATACTTCATAAGCACACTCTCTGTAATTTCAAGTTCAAGGAACTGTGGATCTAAATCACACTCCTTCAATATTTCTTTAATTCGGCTTAGAAAGTTCATTTGTTGAAGCTGTACCGCTGAAACATTTACCGCAATAGAATTATATGTATAACCTCTATCCTTCCATTCCTTATTTTGCATACATGCCGTTTTTAATACCCATTCCCCAATAGGAATTATAAGTCCTGTTTCTTCAGCTATAGGAATAAACTCATTAGGTGGAACAAAGCCCCACTCAGGATGGATCCATCTAATAAGTGCTTCAAAGCTAACAATTTTACTTGTCTTTAAATCTAGTAAAGGCTGATAATGAAGTTCAAACTCATTATTTTTCAGAGCATCTCTTAAAGCGTTACCAATTTCAGTTTTCCTTAATATCTCAAATGACATAAGCCTTTGAAAAAATTGGAACTTGTTCTTTCCAGATCCTTTGGCTTTATACATTGCTGTATCGGCATTTTTTAGAATCTCATTTACATCTACTCCGTCCTCTGGGAAAACTGCAATTCCAATACTAGCTGTAGTGTATATCTGATGTTCTCCAATTATCCAAGGTTTATTGAATATGTTTAAAATTTTATTTGCAAGGTCAGTGGCATCATGAGAAGATCTCATTTCCGATTGCAAAATTAAAAACTCGTCTCCACCAAACCTTGTTACAACACCTTGTTCTCCAATACATGATTGTAACTCATTTCCTACCTTAATAATTAAATTATCGCCGAATTCATGGCCGAGTGTATCATTAATGTTCTTGAAATTGTCTAAATCAATGAAGAACACAGCACCTTTTCTTAAGTTCTTCTTAGATGACATTAATGCATAATTTAATTTTTCCTCAAATAGGATTCTATTAGGCAGATTAGTCAAAGGATCATAATATGCCATGCTATAAATTTTTTCTTCCCATCTTTTACGATCATCTATATTTTTTAGTGTTCCAGCCATGCGAATTGGTTTACCATTTTTATCCCATACAGCTATTCCATTATCAAATATCCATATGTATGTACCGCCTCTTTTTTTTATGCGATACTCAATATTAAAGTCATCAATCTCTCTGTTTAGATATTCATTTAGTTCATTCAGTATTCTTTCTCTATCCTCAGGATGTATACGATTCTTCCAAGACTCGTAAAAGTTTGAAACTTCCTCATATTCACCATAATCCATCATCCGTTTCCAGCTTTTGGAATGATAAATATCATTATTCTTGATATCCCAATCATATATACCATCTAAAGAGGCTGAAATGACTAATTCATGTCTTTGCTCACTTTTTCTAAGTAATTCACCATTAACCTGTAATTCATCAAATTGTGCTCTAAGCTCCTCCTCTGTAGCAGTAAGCTGCTGATATACAGCAGAGAGTTCTTCATAACTATCCTGTAAATCCTGCTCCATTATTTTATGCTCAGTTATATCCTTTGTTATTTCTGAAAATCCAATTATCTCATCATTTCTATCTCTTATAGGAGATATTGTTGTAGAAACATGAATTTCCTCTTCATCCTTCCGAATCCTCGCTGTTTCAAAGTAGTTAACCGTTTTACCACATTTAACTTTATCTAAAGTATCCAATGTTTCGCTAAGCTTGTTTTCCGGAATAAGCTGTGACACATTTCTTCCTTTAATTTCTTTATCTTCATATCCGTAGACTGTTTCTGCACCAGCATTCCAAGTGATAATATCTCCATTCAAATCTATTCCTAAAATAGCATCACTCGATGACTCAATTATTGCAGCTAATTTAGATAAATCTTCTTCTATAATTTTTCTGTTTTCAATCTCTTTTCTTAATTCCCTCTGTAGGATTGTCAAATCATTTATATTTCTATTTTTCATTAAAATCTTATGTTCCATATAAAACAAAGTTATTAATATGGATCCTCCCAATAAGCTTAAAAAGGTAACATACAACATTATTTTCCCTTTATAATCAGAACGTAATCCAACGGCTATTGTCCAGTAATTGTCTTCAATCTTTACTCTATCTTCATATATATATCCTCTTTGATCATCACCAGTTTTATAAAATTCTTTTCCAGAGGAGTCATCTATTGATATATCATATTTTTTGCTGAATTCTTCGCTTATTATATCACTTAAAAATTTATTTAGATCTATAATCGCAACAAAAAAACCATCAAATTCATTATTGCGAAAAATAGGATATCGCATAACTACTCCTAAGGTTTCATACTCTAAAAACTTTAGTTCATAGGGATTATTTATAGTAACTTTTCTATTTTGAATTGCATCATCAACTGCACTCTTTGTTTCGGGTCTGTTTTTTAATGATTTTCCTAGTGTCCCTTCATTTCCTTTCAGAGGATACACCATATCCGTTACAGTTTCTTTATTCTTATGCTGCAAATACAGTATATAAGGAAATTTTTGTATGTAATACTGAGATAGACGATTAAATTTATCTTTACCAATATTGTTATCTAAATAGAAGTTATAACCAAGGGACATTAATACCTCAGAATTGCCTTCTATATTTTGTTCTAATTCATTTGCTAAGGTCTTTCCAATAGAATTAATCTCTTTTTCAACCTCTAGTATTTGGCTTTTATAAAACAATATTTGAGAACTAACAAAGACTATTGCTACTACTACAATTTGTAGTAGTATATTTTTATTTGCTTTACAAAAATCATTCTTATAAATTTTATTAAACATTATATGTCCTCACCACCCGAAAACCTTTTGAGCATTCAATTAGACAAACCTATTTTATAATTTCGACAATCATTTCTATCTTCCTTCATTTTATATCATTTTATGACATTTTTTTGTAGCTGAACCTAAAATAATTACAATATGAAATATATTCAATCAGCATTTAAAGAATTTATACCCATTTACTATTATTTGTTAACACTTTTATTCTGCCACCCTATCTTTACCAATACTACCACATCAATATTATGAGTATATTTAAAAAATAGTCTTTTTATATAAAACATCTACTCTAACAACTAGAAGATTTATTTCAAGACCACTACTTTGAAATCATATACTACATAAATAAAAGTGAAATTTCTTCAGGTTCTTTAGCATATACTTTATATAACTATTATGTTGATAATCAATATTGGCCTAGAACGTTAAAATTAGGTACAAGTTGTGCTTTAAAATCAATATTTTATTAAAAAAGTAAAATGAAACGGGTGATGACTTATGTTAAAGCAAAACAAATATACCAACCTTCCATCAAATAGTAGGTTCAAGTATATTTTAATTCTATTATCTTCATTATTCCTTTCTTTAACTCCAGAATATATTTTTAGAGGAAGTCTGATTAAGACTGTTATTTGGTTGTTTTCTAATCCAGTTTCATTTTTTCTAGGCCTTCTTATAGTTTTATCTATTGTCCTTTTATTAACTTCAATATTCAACAATTATCGTATCGGCCTCTCAATAGCCAGTACTTTAGTGATACTTTTTTCTGTTATAAATCGTGTGAAATTTAATTTTAGGGGTCTCCCTCTTATTCCTGATGATTTCTATTTAAATGATGAACTATTTACTATTATAAGGAAACAGGCTTTATTCTAGAAGATAACGTTAATCATGACAACACAATCAAATTAACATCCGTTCCCTTTATACTATGGTCAAATTACAAAACCAAATCCCATGACTTAGGTTTATTAAATACGTCATTTATGGGCCCATATTTATTAGAATATGCAGGATTAGAGATGCCTAACTACTTTAAGTTCTTAAAGAGCTTTTCAAAACAACTCCCTGTAATTAGTAGGTCCTATGCTATTGATAAAGGAAAAAATATAATAGCATCAAATAGTGAAAAATATAACTCAAGCTTAAATACAATATCTATTGAAGACGTAACAATTCAAGAGAATAATGCTATCATTAGGGGAAATAATTTTTATCCTAAGTCCCTATTATTCATCAATAGCAAACCCCATAGATATCAATATGTAAATCAGAGTGAAATTCATCTAAGTAAAAATATTATGAGACCGGGTGCTAAGCTTGAGATTAAACTGTTCGATTCTAAAAATAACACTTTAGCCAAGTCAAATACTTATATATACTAGATAGTCAATTATATCCCCGATTATTCATGGAGGTCTTAGAGTAAAAATGACATAGCACAGTTTTGAATTTTCTATGAAAAATCTAGGATTAGTATGATATTATGTTTTTAACATCTAGATAATTGGGTAGAATTATAACGAGTAGAAAAACAAGGAGGTATCTCATGAAAAAAGAAGTTGTTATATATACCTTTGACACCTGCCCATACTGCATTAGGGCTAAAAGGTTATTGAATAATAAAGGTGTTGATTTTGAAGAAATAGATATTACAAATAAGAGGAAGATATTAACTGAATTAAATGAAAAGACAGATTGTTCTACAGTTCCTCAAGTTTTCGTAAATGAGAAGTTTATTGGAGGCTGCGATGACATTGTAGACTTGCATAAAAAGGGAAAATTTGATGATATTTTCTTAAAGTAATTCTGAAATAATGTAAGAGTAAAGGGGCTGTCTCATGGAGGAATCTTATAAGTTCAGCCCCAAGGTGTTTCAGAATGACGAATTTCTGAGGCACCCCTTTTATTTTTTATAATGTAAAAGCTATATTATCCAACTATATCCTTAGAGATTTGCTGTAAAAATTTAATGTATTCTTCTTTAGTCATTTTCTGACTAAAATTTTCTATGATACTCTTTGATAACTTCGCTTCATCATAGAGTAAATCAATAATCGTTAGGGCTATAGATTTAGCAGGTATAATGTAAGCCAGATAAGGATCGTCCATTTTAAAATTTCTAGTATGTAGATTGCCTTTTACTCCACCTATAAAAGGATGTAGAGTAGGTATCAGATGGGAAACATCGCCGAAATCAAAGGAGCCTGCAAAATTTCCGCCTTCAATGATTTCTTCTTCTTCAACAAATTTCAATATGTTTTCCTTAAAAATATCATCAATCTCCCTATTGTTTAGCAGTGGTAGATAACCAGGTATTTCTGATATTTTAACTTCAGCACCAATTGCCTTAGCACCGGCTATTAATGATCTGTTTACTTTTTCATTGGCATCTAAAATCCCATTAATTGTTCTTCCCCTAACATACATCTCCATTCTCACATCGGCTGGAACAATATTTACTAGATCTCCGCCCTTTGTAATAATAGGATGAACACGGATTTTTTCTTCATCTGGAAACGTCTCCCTTTGTGCATTAATATTATTAATGGCCAAAACTGCGGCATTTAAAGCGTTCACTCCATTTTCTGGGGCTCCTCCAGCATGGGACTCCTTTCCAATAAACTGTACCCTTTTTCCTACAAAGCCATTTCCATTAACACCTATTTGAACTTTTTTGTTTAATCCACTTAAGTCTAATGCATGGAACATTACAGCTATATCGGTATCATCTAATACTCCTTTGTAGATGAGTTCTTGTTTACCTCCAAAATAATTAATCCTTCCATCATTCTTTAGCCTTGACCTATAGTCCAGTTCCACATATTCCTCTGCGGGCACAGCCATAAAACTAACCCTGCCATCCAGATCATTTATAACACCAGATTCAATCAATCCAATTGCCATTCCTAGCATTGATGCAACCTGAATATTGTGTCCGCATGCATGTATTGCTCCATTTTCGATATTTGAATCGGGATGTTCCCTGCAAATTACTGCATCTAATTCTCCCATGACGGCAATATTTGGACCTGATTTCTCTGTGTTGACTACGGCACTACAACCCGTTACAGCGATATTTTTATTTACTTCTAGTCCTAAGTCTTGTAATACCTTTGCTGCTATTTCCGTCGCTATATCTTCCTTATATCCCAACTCAGGATGTTTATAGATTGTCTCTCCAATGTCGATTATTTTCTCCTTATTATCATCGATCACTTTGCAAACTTTAGCTTTTAATTTTTCTTTATTCATGCCCTCACTTCCTTTAACTAAATTATTTTCATACATGTATTATAAAACACAATGGGTAATCTTTTCCATAAAAATCATTGTATTTAACTTAAAACTAAAAGAGGGTGTTTTAGAATGACGGATTTCTACATCATTCTGAAACACCCTGTGGGCTGAACTCATGAGATGCTTTCATAAGTTAGTATCTTTTATCAGATTGTTAACATTCTCGCATCAAAATTTTTCTTTGATTAATGTCAATTCTGCTTCCTTTATTAATTCTTCCATTATAGCTTTGGTTGACTTTATTTCATTTAAAAGATTTAAGCTCTGTCCTACCTGTATTAATCCATTTTCTATATCTCCATCAATGGAAGCCAGTCTACTAGTTCCAATAGAAAGCTGATCAAGAGCTTCCTGTGGTGCTCCTTGTATTTCGAGTTCTAGGTATTTATCAGTAAAAGTATTTCTAATTCCTCTAACTCCATGGCCTCTATTGTATCCTGTAACAACGGAATCTGTATCTTGGGCTTCGATTATCCTCTGTTTTGCCTTAGGATGCAGTGTACATTCATCAGCTAGTAAAAATTTGGAACCCATTTGAACTCCCTGAGCTCCCATTATGAGTGCAGCTGCAATACCTCTACCATCAGCAATTCCACCAGCAACTATCACCGGTATCGAAACCTGTGGTATAACATTTGTCATCAGTGACATAGTTGCTAATTTACCAATATGTCCACCAGCTTCCATGCCTTCAATGATTACAGCATCTGCACCAGCTTTTTCTACCCTTTTTGCAAGCTTTGTATTTGGAACTACTGGTATTACTTTTATGCTAGCATCATGAAGCTTCTCAAAATATGGCAATGGGTTTCCAGCACCAAGCGTTACAAAATCAACTTTTTCTTTACATATTACATCTACTATCTCATCTTTGTTAGGCGCCATAATTACAACATTTACTCCAAAGGGCTTATCGGTTAACTCTTTTGTCCTTTGTATCTCTTTCTTTACCCATTCTGTACTTCTACCATCACAGGCTATAACTCCTGTTGCTCCAGTATTGGAAACAGCGCTCACCAAATTTGATTCTGAAATCCAGGCCATAGCCCCTTGAATAATTGGATATTTAATATTTAGTAGTTCAGTCAATCTTGTATTCAAATTAATCAACCTCCTTATATAATTACTATTAGCTAATTTCATATTAGCATACATAATTATAGATTAAAAATATTATTCAGCTATAATATAATAGTTTCAATCTATAGTTGTCTGGAACTTCATGAAAATAGGAGGTTTGAATATTTAGAGATTAGTACTTCAGAATCTTCATGATTTATTTGCCAACATCTACTTGCTGTACTTTTGGTGGTATCTGTATAGCATTGTCCAAAACTGCTCTCTAGTAACTGAGCCTTTTGGATCCGTACCATCTGAAATTCCTTCATTTCTGACCCAGTTCTGAGCTTCTTTAGCCCATTTCGATATCTCTGAATTTGGTTCTATCGGCTTCTCTCCCGCTTTTAAATCTATCAACGTCAACCCTCCTGTCCATTGAAAATGTGGGTAATCCTTAAAACTCCTCCAATTGCCTCCCCATTCTAATCCTAAAGCGACTCCAATTTCTCCAACTTTTTTAAACAAATCATATCTATCCCATAATGCCTTTCCTTTTTCAACTGGAACAATATCAAATGCAAGACCATAATTATGAATCGAATTTCCAGGCTTTGCGTTAGTAACAATTTTACCCGGTGTAGTTCTACCTTGATTATAAAGCTCTTGTTGTCTTTCTTTAGTTCTAAATGTTTCTGTAACTATTATTTCGATACCATTTTCTTTGCTTTTTCTTATTAGCTCTTCAGCTAATTCCCATACATAGTCATGTAATCTATCTAAATCCTTAATGACTTTACTCACTTCTTCGTCACCTTCTTTCATCATATATTTATTCACATCTATCTCACTTGGCAGTGGTAAAACAAATAGCCCATATCCATGATACTCATCAAATCCAATCTCACCTAAATCTAGACAATTGTCTTGAATAAATATATATATTTCATCTTGATATAGAGTTCTTCCTGCTTTTTCCTTAAAAAATTGTTGAACTAGAGCAAGCATTGCTGCAAACATTGGAGAACTAAAGCTTGTGCCTTGAACTGGGAACACCCTTTCCTTTTCCTTTGCATTATGAACAAATAAGTTCGAGAATGAACTAAAATCCAAAGCTCTACCAGTACTTGAGTAAGCAGGTCTTTGGATCTCATACTTTTTACCTTGTAGATGTACTGCTGCTACACTTATCCATACATAACTATTAGCAAAGCCCTTTGTACCCTTATAACCATCATTTCCACCGCTGGTGACAAATACTGTGCCATTCTCTTGAACTCTGAGTATTTCCTCATTTAATTTTTCATTATCTATTCCGCCTAAACTTGCATTAATAATGTGAATACCTTCTTTTATTGCAAATTTAAGTGTCCCGTTAATTAGACTACCAGAGGCAACTGCTCCATTTGCATTTATACCAGAAGGCAGCATATAAAGTTGAGAATCAGGTGCTACTTGATGAATCACATCAAGAACCTTTTGTCCGTGACTGTTTAATTTGGAATTATCTCCTATGTTAAATGGATCGCTAAGCATACCATCAAAGATCCATAGGTCAGATATACAGGACTCAATTTCTGCTATTTTTATACCTTTCCCTGTGTAGCCTAATTCGTGCCATTTAGTGATATTGCATACCTTGAATTCTTTAAGATTTTCTTCAATATATTTCATATCCGGCTACCTCCTCAATTCATTGTATGAATCATATTTGCTATTTGGACATCTTTAACATATATATTACATAAAAACCTCCCTGACTAAATATCTGGGAGGCCTCACACGCTATTACTTAGTGCCTTTTCCTATCTTTTCCGCCATTTCATTTGGCAAATCGCTATTCTCTATGGTTTTTGCTACCGTCTCATAATCATACTCTAACTAGATGCATTTAATAATAATTATATCTCACTTGACCTCTTATCACATATATGAGCATTGATTTCCAAAACCATATATTTGATACATATATTATCTTTTCTTTAATAGGATACACTATTAAATGACATTAGTGGATAGATTTTGATGAAAAAGTTTAGAATTATTTCACATTTATAATTATCCTATAAATAAAAAAACAGAAAATCTTTTAACAATTTTCCGCCAAACAATTATTTATAGTATTTTTCAGTAAAGTGAGTATTATCTATAATTAAAATACCTACTTTTTAGAATCCATTTTAATGTCAATATATTTCTCCATATGTCTTTTAGCACTTTCCTTATCCTTTCCGAATTGGAAATGATTAGTTCCATTAATACGAATTATAGCTTTATATTTATTTTCTTTATGATTATGTTGTTGTATGTAATACTTCATCCCTCTATACACAAACTCTTCCATAACCCTAATCACCTTCTAATATATTATTTTCATTCTTCTTTATGATATTACTATATATAGTTAACCGTGATAATATTTGGGGCGAAAGATGATATTCTTTATTTTACCCTTTAATAGATTGAGTGATTGACTTTAGAAGAAATTGCATAAAAGTTAGCAGCTTGTAATTTTTATAAACATAGACTTATATCAGGAATATTAAAGCAAATAAACCAAATACTAATTTAAACCTAGCTATTCATTACGCTACTCTTAGACATTTTAATTATAGTCTGGATTAAACTAACTATGGAGGAATGCATAGTGGAAAAAGAAGTTATCTCTGATAAACAAGGTATAAGTTTATTAGTCTTATATATAACAAGTGACGCCTTTTTATTTGCTACAGCTAGTGATGTAAAACAAGACTTCTGGATAGCAATAATTTTTGCTCTCCTAATTACTTTTTTCATAGTAAGTATATTTATAAGAATTAATCACTACTTCCCAAAAAAAGATTTATTTTATGTTAATGAATATGTATTTGGAAGTATAGTTGGAAAAACCTTAACCATACTCTATTCGATGTATGTATTTCAAGTTGTAGTTTCTGTGCTTAGAACTTTTTCTGAGTTTATTAATGTTGTTTCATTTAATCAAACACCTAAGAATATAATCGCTTTAGCTATTATAATATTATGTATTCTAGTGGTCAAAGGTGGTATGGAGTTATTAGGAAGAGTTGCTGAAATATTTATTATTATAATCTCCATATTAATCTTAGGCTTCTTTCTTCTAATACCACAAATGAATATGAAAAATTTACTGCCTGTATTTTCAAATAGTTTTACTGATATTTTAAAAAGTGGTTATTCCACATTTTCATTTCTTTTTGGTGAAACAGTTGTATTTACAATGATATTTTCTTCATTAAAAACAAAAGACTCATCTTCAAATATTTATTTTAAGGGATTAATGATAGGTGGTTTAATCACCTTGATTAATTCACTAGTAGGCTTTACTGTTTTAGGAGCTAATACCTATTCAACTCAGTATTTTCCAGGATATCAAACTGCAGCACGATTGAGTGTAGGTTTTTTTCTCCAAAGAATAGAGGTTATTGTGTCCATATCATATATATTAGGAGGCTTTGTAAAAATAAGTATGTGCCTACTTATAATTTGCAAAGGGGTTAAGAAAGTTTTTGAATACTATGATTATAGGCTCTTAGTGACCCCCATGGCATTACTAATAGTTAATTTTTCTATAATCATTTATGAAGATATAATGCATATGTTTGAATGGGCTAATATAATTTGGCCTATCTATGTATTACCGTTTCAAGTGATTTTACCAATAATAACAGTAATTACAGCAAAGCTGAAGTATTTTAATGGATCAAAACATAATATTAGCAAACTATAATATTAGGAATAGGTTCTTTTTTAGATTATGCTTTTTAATCTTATTATTATCATTTTATCTCTATCATACCAGAAGAAAGTTCCGATTACTTGATCAGTATTAGATTCTGAGCCTTCAATAGCAAATCTATTTGTATGATGTTTACGTATTCATACCTCTTTTTCACTAAATCTCTATTTTGTAACCATACAGTATTCTCCGAATATAATGATACTATAGGCAAAATTCTATTATTCGAGATTTGGGAGGGATTTTAATGAAAAAGTTTAAAGCTATTTCATTGTTACTGTCTATAGTTTTAGTTGTATCTATAGCTTTAACAGGATGTGACGAAAAGGAATTGACAAAGGTTACTGTAGCAGAGGTAACCCACTCAGTGTTTTATGCACCCCAGTATGTAGCTTTAACGGAGGGTTTCTTTGAAGAAGAGGGCCTTAATGTAGAGTTCTTAAACACTAAGGGTGCAGATAAAACTATGACTGCATTATTGTCTGATCAGGCAGACATAGGTTTTATGGGCCCAGAAGCCTCAGTATACGTCTATAATCAAGGTAAGGAAGACTATGCAATAAACTTTGCCCAGCTTACACAAAGAGACGGATCATTTTTAATGGGTAGAGAAAAAATTGATAACTTTGACTTCGACACTCTTAAAGGAAAAACTATAATCGGTGGAAGAAAAGGTGGTATGCCTGAAATGACTTTGGAATACGTTCTTAGAAAGCATGGCTTAGAACCCGGAAAGGATGTTACAGTTAGAACTGACATTCAATTTTCTGTAATGGCTGGTGCTTTTAAGGGAGGTGAAGGCGATTATGTTACCCTTTTCGAACCAACGGCAACAATGATGGAAAAGGAAGGCGGGAGTTATATAGTAGCTTCTATAGGCAAGGAAGGCGGATACATTCCTTATACTTGTTACTCCGCTAAAAAAAGTTATATTGAAAAGAAGCCAGAGACAATCCAGGCATTTACAAATGGAGTTTATAAAGGCATGAAATGGGTAGAAAGTCATAGTGCTGAAGAAATTGCTAAGTCCCTACAGCCCCATTTTCCTGATGCTGACTTAGAAGTTTTAGTTTCTTTAGTTGAAAGATATAAAAACCAAGACACTTGGAAGCCAGATTTGATTTTGACTGAAGAAGGGTTAAATCACATGATGGATATTATAGACCAGGCAATAGGATTAGACAAACGAGCTCCTTACGAAGAAATAGTTACTACTGATTTCGCAGAAAAGGCTATGAAGAAATAAATAATTTAAATCCAAACTCCTCCTTGACTGAGAATGCAAGGAGGAGTTTTGTTATTCCTATTAGATCAAGGATTTAAAATTATAAAGTTTATTTAAAATTATTGTTATTTCTATAATATTTAGGTGCAATCCCAATATTCTTCTTAAATGTCTTTGAAAACATTAATGGGTCATCATATCCTACTGACCGCGCTATCTCTGAAATTGACAGATCTGTATTTTCTATTAATTCACAGGCCTTTTTCATCTTAAATTGTATTAAATATTGCTGGGGCGATACCAATAGCTGTGCCTTGAATAATACATATAAGTAACTTCTGTTTAAAGATAAATGCATAGCTATGTCTTGTATATTTATACTTCTCCAGTAATTTGCATGTATATAATTTACTGCTTCCCTTACATAATCATTTTTTAAATCTTCTCTATTCCTTCCACTCTCATTTCCCATATTATTTTCAATCAATTTTCCTAAGAATATATACAAATATCCAAGTAGGTTTAAGTCTTTGCTTTTTTTTAGGTGATTTGTGTTAATAATATATCTAATATATTCTTCAATTGCATCTTCATTATTATATGTAAAAATCAAATTTTCTTTATCTAACTCAGCACTTGCTAAATACTCCTTAGCCTTTACCCCATGAAATCCTACCCATAGGTAGTACCATGGTTCCTTTTCGTCGGCTTCGTAATAGGTAATAACATTAGGACATATTAAAAATCCTTGCCCCTTTTTTAAGTAGTATGTTTTTTCACCCACTCTATATGAACCTTTTCCATCAACAATATAGTGTATCAAATAATGATCTCTTATTGCAGGGCCATGTGAATGATTAGGCTTACATCCCTGTTCTCCACAATGCCGGAAGTTGAGATCAGTATTACTATATTGATATACATCTTTATTAATAAACATTTATCCTTAACCTCCACAAATGCAATTATCTAACATTATACCATGTTTTCAAAACATTTTGCTATGTCATTATAGATAGTATTTTTTCTATAATAAAACATATAAAGCTAATAAATTTAAGGAGGTTTTAGGTATGCCCAAAATTGCTTTCATGGGTGCTGGGAGTACTGTTTTTGCAAAAAATGTACTTGGAGATTGCTTGCTTACACCGTCTTTAGAAACTTCTCACATTGCACTATATGATATTAACGAAAAGAGACTTAAAGAATCAGAGATGATGCTGAACAATATCAACAAGAATTCTAATAGTAATAGGGCAGAGATAGTTACCTATACAGACAGAAAAGAAGCCCTACGAGATGCTGATTACGTTATTAATGCGATTCAAGTAGGTGGTTATGAGCCTTGTACAGTCACTGACTTTGAAATACCAAAAAAATATGGATTGCGTCAAACTATTGCAGATACTTTAGGAATTGGCGGAATTTTTAGAGCCCTTAGAACAATTCCAACAATGCTCGATGTTGCAGAGGATATGGCTAGTGTTTCTCCTAATGCTTGGTTCTTAAACTATACCAACCCAATGTCTATGCTGACATTAGCTATGTTAAAAGCAACCGACATAAAGACAGTGGGTCTTTGTCACAGTGTCCAAGTATGTGCCGATAGACTCTTAAAAGACTTAGGAATGGAATCAGACAATCTACAATGGAAAATTGCAGGTATAAACCATATGGCATGGTTATTGGAGATCACTAGAGATAATAAGGACTTATATCCAGAGATTAAAGAGCGAGCTTTAAAACGTAATTCTCCCCATGATGATATGGTTAGATACGAAATCATGAAGCACTTTGGTTATTATGTAACGGAGTCAAGTGAGCACAATGCTGAGTATATGCCATATTTCATTAAGGGTAAATATCCAGAGTTGATTGAAAGATTTAATATTCCATTAGATGAATATCCAAGAAGATGTGTTGAACAAATTGGAAACTGGGAAAAACAGCGTAATGAATTAGTTCATAATAAAAATTTGCAACACGAACGCACCCTTGAATATGCTTCATATATAATAGAAGCCATGGAAACCAACAAATCCTATAAAATCGGCGGAAATCTTCTTAATACTGGACTTATTACTAATTTACCACAAAATTGCTGTGTAGAAGTCCCCTGTTTAGTTGATCGTTCTGGCATTGCTCCTTGTTCTATCGGAGAATTACCTCCTCAACTTGCTGCTCTCAATAGAACAAACATTAATGTTCAGCTTCTTACTGTAGAAGCGGCTTTAACAGGTAAAAAGGAGCATATATACCATGCTGCAATGCTAGACCCCCATACTTCTTCTGAGTTGTCTCTTGACGATATCAAATCACTTTGTGATGATTTAGTTAAAGCCCATGGAAATTGGCTGCCTGAGTTTAAGTAGACTCTATTATACTAAATGTGTTTGCTAAAACATTTGTGATTTGCAGATTCATATCTTTTTTCAAGACTAAAACAATTTCAGTTTCCATATCACTAAAGAACTCACAATCTCTAAATTGTGGGTTTTTACTTTAGATATGAGAATAGTCAAGGATTATTAAAAAAGTCAGTTTTTTATTTGAGTTTGGAAAATATGACACAGATTTCCTCTTAATGTTGAAAAATAATTTTTTTCGAAAAAAATTTGATTAAATTAAAACTCTTCGCCTTATTTTACTATGTTTCGACATTCACATTGCTTTATAATAATGTATAAAATAATCAATATATATGAATTATTTTTTCTTAATCTGAAGTAAAGGTTCTATTATACAATCAAAGGAGGCCTATTTAATGAAATCAACTGGATGTATTAATCAACTAGATAAGGTTGGACGTATTGAACTCCCAAAGTCATTAAGAGAAGAATTATCTATTGGCTATCAAGCACCTTTAGAGATATTTGCCGATTCTACTTCTATTGTCCTTATAGAGTATAGGGACAATTGTTCAATTTGTAATAATGCAAACGACTTAAAAAGCTTTAAAGAAAAGCATATTTGTCAAGATTGTATAAATGAAATTGTAAGTCTTTAGGATAGAAAAGCGGGGTGTTTCAGAAATTCGTCATTGTGAAGCCCCCCTTTTCTATTCATAAATATTTCGAAAGTCATCTATCTATATATATCTATTTTTTGCTTCCATCAATAATTATTTCTTTTTTTGCTGACCTTATTTCTATAGGCCCTCCAATTAGTTTTAGAGTCATTTCATAGTTTCCTGGTTCTTCAGGTGCGTTTATATCTTTAATATCCTTTAATTCATCAAACTTCTCAATTTCAATTTTATCTTCCTTTTTAAATTCTACACTTCCTTCAACTACTTCATTAAGGGGTTCATTAATATTAGTCAGGACATTTCCACATCCATCATAAAAACTAAATATTGGCTTACTTTTTCTATTTAATTCAACTACCGGTCGAAATTTTGTTTCTTCACTCTCAATCTTAGCTTGGAAATTCAAGTCAAAGTTCAGTTCTGCATCCCCGTCTACTTCTAAGTATTTGTCTAGAGTATAATCCCACCCTTGATTTCTTATATGTATATAAACATCTTGTTTACCCTTCGAAACATACAGACCCCTAAACTCCGCTATTTCTCTAACTGCGGAACTACTTAAACTTGTTATTTTGGAAAACTCCCCTTCTCTATGGGAAGAGCTGAGCAGAACCAGCTTTGCATCATTATATTTACCATAGTCAATTCCTATTTTCAGTTTAGCTACATCATTTCTATTGAATTCAATTAAGTTGTGGTCATTTTCAATAACAACATTTTCCTTATAAAAAATATACACATTCTCATCATCATGTGCATTGATTTGAATGTCATATTTCCCATAGGGCAAGTCTATATTGTTGCTGAATGTACCTGTATAGACACTATCTAGCTCTTCATCACCAGTATCATAATGTACTAAGATATCATCAATTTTATAATTCTCTTTCGCAAATGGTATGGATAACTGTAATTTACCATACTTGTTTCTATCATAATTGATTGTAATACTTTTCCCCATATCATCTTTAGTCACTTTTGTAGTATGCAGACGTTCTCTAAAATTGATATATACATAATATTCATTGGCCCTATTCCAATTAAGATTCTTTAAAGAAATATTTGTTCTTTTTTTAGATTCACTTGTTTCACATTTTATATTCTGGTATCTAATGTGGCGGTCATTTCTCCTATAGTAGACACTTACAAAATCTATATCTCCATAGGGTTTACTTAATACATCCTCAACAATTAGTTTTATTTCTTCATCATTTGATGTATATGTTTCCATTTCATTGTTTGTTGCACAAGCCATTAATAGAAACAAAGAAACAAATATACATAAACCTAAAGAAACCTCTATCATTTTTCTTTTCATTACCAACGCTCCCTTATTCACTCCTCTACTTTAAAATAGTTCAATATAAAAACTAGTTTCTTAGCTCTATTAATCTTAGACAAATTTTGCATAGTTCCTTTGACTATTTTTGTCGATTTTATAGTTTTTTTAGTTGAAATTAGAAAAACCCCTTGAATAATAGCTTTTTGCTATACAAGGGGTTTTTTTATTAAACATCAAAATATAATAAATGTATACTTCTTTCCAGCATAATATCTAGTACTTTTCGTAGTGTACTCTCTCTTCATCAAATCGATCAACCATCTTATTGTCCTGCCCCTTCGGATAACCAATTGGAACAACACAGTATGGCATGATATTCTCCGAAAGATTAAATAATCTATTTATATAATCCATTCTTTCCTCAAGGGGTGCTACCCCTAACCAAACAGCTCCCAAGTCTGATTCCACCGCTTGTAAAAGTAAATTCTGAGTAGCCGCACCCATATCTTGCTCCCAGTTTTCGGGATAGTTCATATAATCCTTATTTCCTAAAAGAACAACTGCTAAGGGGGCATCAGCAACCATTCTCGAATAAGGACTCATCATTGATAATTCCTTTAGTACTTCTTTATTCTGTACAACTATAAACTCCCAAGGCTGCTGGTTTCCTGCAGATGGCGCCTGCATAGCTGCCTTTAAAAGTAGATCTATTTTTTCCTTTTCTACAATTCTACTTTCATACTTTCTTATACTTCTTCTTTTAAAAATTGCATTCATTTCTATTTACCTCCGATATAGTTTTTATTAACTATAAAAATATATGCTTCTATTTCAATGAGTCTATGGTGATCTTATGAAATATTAACGAATAAAATTCATGAATATTTTCTCTTCTGTTTCTGGTATCTCAACATTACCCCTTCCATTTTCAGCTAATTTCATAAGATATGCCATATTTTTGCCAAGTATCTTCATAATCTGTACCCCTTCTTCATCTTGTAGCGCCTCTCCAGGATTAGTTCCATGAATAACATTCCAATAATTTGAAGTTGGCATTAGCATCTCTGAATAATTAATATATTGGTTTAGCTGATTAAAGGTTGGTATTCCACCAGAGCGCCTTACAGCAACAACAGATGCGCCAACCTTATATCTTAACATTCTATCATTAACCCCTGCAACTAAAAATGCTCTATCAAGGAATGATTTCATAGTTCCGGCAATGGCTGAATAATATACAGGAGATCCAAGAATTATGCCGTCTGCTTCTTTCATTTTTTGAATCCAATCATTAACTTCATCATCTTGAATCGCACATCTTTCATTTTTGTTTTTTGAACATTGATAGCATGCAATACATCCCCGAATCCTTTTATTCCCAACATTCACTATTTCAGTTTCTATACCTTCCTTTTTGAGTTCATCAACAACTAATCTTATGGCATGATAAGTATTCCCTTCTTTCCTAGGGCTTCCATTAAAAGCTACTACCTTCATATATTCTCCTCCTACTTATTATATTTAACACCTGTTTTGTTAAGTATATTCTTCATTTTATATATTACTTCCAACCTTTTAATTAAAATTATATTTAACATTAGGGTTTACAACAAGTATGCACTTTTTAGTAAGATAACTTACTTTTAGGTAAGATTTTTGAAAATTATAGGGTTGAACCCCGAATTATTATTATATATATTCTTTGTTTATTTGATGATTATCTATCAAACTGATATAATTACAGCATATATTATTAAGTAAGCAGGTGTATGAATGTTAGAACATAATAACAAAAAATATGTATGTCATTTAGATCTCGGAATGGACATGATACGCGGTAAATGGAAGTCTGTAATCATTTGCCACCTCAACGGAGGACCTAAAAGATTTCTTGAGCTACAGCGAATGACCTGTGGTATAAGCCAAAAAGTGTTGAATGAAAAATTAAAGCAATTAGAAGATGATGGCCTAATATTTAAAACCATCTATCCCGAGGTCCCTCCAAGAGTAGAGTTTGAACTTACTGAAATGGGTAAAGAGATTTTTCCAGCTTTAGATATACTGGAAAAATGGTCGGTTAAGTATTTTTCAGAATTAGAAAAATAACTGTACCCATAATCGAATAAGCCTATTAAGGTTAAATTGTACCTTAATAGGCTTATTTATAATGATACTCAGGTTGCATTAATTTATTATTTCATATTAGCTAATCTATTATTCTAATTCCCCATTTTCTTCTTGTATTTCAGTCTCATTACCCATATAGGTTTGCTTTAATACATCAAGACCATCAAAAGTTACCCATTCCTCCACAACTTTCTCATCGATGATCTTATAGTGGGTAATTCCTAAGATCTCAACTGGTTTATGGGATGGCAACCCAAAGTAACCAATTCCTTCATGTATTCCACATAAACGCCATCTAACCGATACATCATAGCTATTATCTTCTTTTCTCTGATTAGATGTTATACGTTCAATGATATATTTTGCGTTAGGGAATGAGGCAAAAAAGTTTATTAACATTCCTTGAATTTGATGATATCCTACAAGATCTTTATCGCATATGTAATGTATAACTGAGTTTTCATTATAATAGTTTCTCACTTCATTAAACAGTCTATAGCTGTATATCTTACTTATCATCTCTCGTACAAATTCTCCAACTGTATCATCCTTTGCCACGTATTTTTGTGGAAAAAATTGTCCAGCCATATTTTCATCCATTCCAAATCTAGTATTGTTTATACCATTATTATCTTTAGTATCTCTAGCCATTTTCTTTGCTACTTCGTGTGGGTCAAATCCAAGTTGCTTAACAATCCAAAGATTATCTCTTACAAGCCACTCTTCATATATTCTGCTATTTTCAACTGCACAATCTACAGTTGTTCTAAAACTTACCTTTTTACCTGTTGCAGGCCCAAAGCTGCTTTGATTTAGGTTTGTTGCAGTAGACATAATACGGTGGGATGATAAATAACCACCTTTACCATATTCTGACCAAATTACATTTTGACCAATCAATCTACGATCGGGGAAGGAATGTAGTGTTTGTAATGTTCCAGATATAACAGCCTTTATTCCATTGATATTAAAAGACCCACAATGCATTATGACATTGTTATGATAAGTGTCATAAATAATTCCAATACCCTTTTCCTCCCAAATACGATGGGTAATTTTCATAATATAGTCAACAAAATCGTTATATTGCACATTAAAGTTTTTAAGCTTTTGAGGACTACTCTTCAACTTAACAAAATCATTATAATCATACCTATCAACAGAATTGACCTCGCTACTATCTCCTGCAGAAATCAAGTTACCTTTAAATCCTTTTGACTCAGATTTTTGTTGATCGGTATCATTCACTTTGTTCTCATCTTTGGTCATAATTTACATCATCTCCTCTTATAAATTCAATACATTATTTTCAATGAATTGATTTTTTTTACATTTGTATTTTATAGAGCACCCTTAGATTTTTATAATCCCTATAGATGTCCTATTATTAACGTTTTAAGCCTTTACTATAATTCTTATAAAGCTATCCATGTTAGAAACGCATATTGAAATAAGAAAAATCCAAGAACAATCCACGAATATTTATCAAATGAGAGTGGCAAAATTGAAACTCCATCTTCTTGTGTGTGATTTTCGGATATTAACTTTTCCCTTTGCCCTATTACAGTAAACTGTCTAATATCTTCGATTTTCTTGTCACTTTTAAAGATCATACTAGCGAAATAGCCACTGGCAAATGTAGCTACTAGACCAACAGCAGGCTTCCAAATCCAACTCGCTCCTGCCTTCATACCAAATAGCATTGTGAGAAAGAATCCAATAATCACACCGAATGTAACACCTTTATCATTGGCCTTAGTTGTGAATAACGAAAGGAAAAATGCGCCACACATTGGCCCTGAGATATATGAAATGTAATTCCCAACTACAGCTATAACAGATTTTGTTGTACCGGAGAATCCTAACAATGTAACTACTATAATAATAATTCCCCATATTGCCGAAATAGCCATTGACATTTTCAAAGATGTCTCTGCTTCATTCTCCACGAAGAATCTTTCATATATATCCTTCACAAATACTGTAGACATAGAATTTAATAAAGAATCCACACTTGACATGGCCGCAGCAAATACTCCCGCAACAACAAGTCCTATTACACCGATAGGTAAATGGTTGGTGATAAAGTCAATCATAACGCTATTTACACTGTCAAACTCTTTTCCTTTATAGAATACAAACAACAAAACCCCAACCATCATAAATAGAAAATATAATATATTCATAATAAAAGCACTTACTACAAAGGATCTTTTAACTCCCTTCATTGACTTCGCTGTTAAAATCCTTTGAACTTGACCTTGATCAAATCCAAAATATCGAATCCACATAACGGTACCGCCTGTTAGAGTCGCCCAGAAACCATTAGTTACAGATATATCTAGTGTAAAGTCAAGTGCCTTTAATTTTCCTGCTTCCTTAGCTAAAGCTATAGTTTCAAAAAAATCCATATCTATAGACTTTAAAATTAAAATAATTGAGAACATAAGTCCACACCACATCACAACCATCTGTACTGCGTCCGTCCAAATAACCGCTTTTATGCCTCCAAGTAATGTATAAATAATTGCTGATACGACTATGATAGGAACTACAACAGTTAAACTCCATCCAGTAAATGTCTTAAGAATTAAGGCTGGTATGAACACCATCGAACTTATTTGGATAATAGAATTAGCAAGAAATCCAATTACAGTCAGCATCCTCGTCCTAACTCCTAATCTCATTTCTACATACATATAAATTGATGTCAATTTAAGGTTATACAGCACCGGAATTGTTGTAAATAGAATTATAAATATTGCTAGAGGAACACCTATATTAACCATATATGGACTTATACCTGAGTTATATGCCCATCCGGGACCTCCAATAAAGCTATTTGCACTGATGGTTGTAGCGGCAACAGATAGACCAATAGGCAACCAGGGCATAGAGCGACCGGCTAGAAAGTAATCCTCTGAACTTTCATTGCTTTTCCCCAGACGCCAACCAATCAACAACAACCCTACAATGTATAAGATAATAATAATTGCATCAATTGTTGAAATCATCATATCCCTCCTACTCATATATTTAATTTGTGTTACATTATGTAAAGATCTTTTTTAGCCTATGGATCTTACAGTTTAGATTTCTACCTTGGGTAATAGGAAATCCTTTTCAGGTATCATTCAAGTTACTTATATAATAATTATACTTTCATCGCCAAAAGCAGACAATGTACGTTTTTACCTTTTTTTACTTTTTTATATAATATTTTTTTTATATAGCCAAAATTCAATTGATATTTTTTGTATCAACTGAAATAGCTACATTTATGTAATTGAGCTTTTATAAAAATGCAACTATAAAGTTCTATTAAAATTTTACAATCCCTTAAACAGATCTGGTATACAACTATAAGAATTGTAAATACTCGATTTCCCAAAACCAATATAGTATACATCTTTTTACTTTTTTATACAAGCAATTATTCAAGTAAAATATAAAACCCACCATTTCCATGGATATGAAATGATGGGTTTAAAATACGTTCTATAATTGATAAGTATTTATAACTATACTACCTAAGATTCTTTTCAGCATATCTTTATAATCCTTTTCCAGATCATGCTTTAAATAATAAGCTATTATTACCTTATTTAATCTATCTAATAATTCAATATCAGCATGCTTCCACATTACAATCTTATCTATTAAGGAAAGATGCTTAGTTGTATATATATATCCAGAACTTATTTCATTCAACAATGTTTTTACAATATTAACTATTTCTTCTTCTTTTTTTAGAGCTAATTTAATACGGGCAAAGGTAAGCAAGAACTTATGATCTGATGAAGATATTTGCCAAGATTTATCTGAAAATATTTTGTCTGTATATTTCTCAGCCTTTTCTAAATCACCACATTCAAAATAATATGATGCGTATTCATCATAAACAAAGCGAATAGTATCATCATCTAGAGACAATAGTTTTTCAGCTTTACGATAGTTTTTTAAGGCATCTTCATTAGAACACAAAAGCTTCTCAACATCACCTATACGAGTATATATAAGCGCTCTACTTCTAGAATCATTATGATATTTAAAAACCTTATTAAAATAGAACTTACTTCTTTCATAATCTCCGAGAGCTGCAAAAACACGGCCTAGGTTATTATACATGTGTCCTTTAGTCAATGGACCCTCTACCTTTTCTACAACCCCTTTGAAATCCTCTAAAAGCTTATTAAGTTTTGCTTTACTAATATTTGTAGCCTTCATCCATATTAAATCCGAAAGATAAAGACCAAATCTATCAACATTCTCTTTTCCCCTCATATAATTTACAGCCACTTCCATATATGCATAGGCTCTATCATGCTTGCCTTGATTCATATAGTAATGTGCATAGCATCTACAAACAATCGCATAATCTTCATATAACTCTTTTTGAAGACATAACTTTTTTAGTTTTTCAAGAATCTCAATATCTTTAGATTGATTATAGTGCTGAATATACCACGATATTGCACTTGCCAAATGTCTAATCTGAGCTTCATCTGACATATATAAATCATTAAAGGCTATTCCAAATGCATTCATGGTTCTAATTTTAAAAGTTGAAGACCCAAGACCTTTACTCGATAGATATTGGTTAATAGAAGATTCATACAAATCAATTACTTCACAGAATACTTTTATCGATCCATATTCTTCTACTATTCTCTCCCTGATTTGTACTCCAGGTGATTTGATTACGATTTGATTTAACGGTATTTTTTTCATAGGCGACCACCTAATCATTTAAATTTCTATGCAATAAGGTTTATAAGTTTAATTATATCATATCCGTTAATTGAGTCGCGTATTAAATGCCTTTTATTATCAATCACTAATTTACTATAGTTTTTTTATATCCTTTATATCGATTAATTTATTTAACTTCTTAATTAATATTTTAATTTTTGTATTTTAAAAAGCTAATAGTTATATCGCAACTATTAGCTTTACATAAATTACAATATAATATATGACTATACTACTTTATTGTCTCCTTTATCTTACCACAAATTATCATTGTTGATAATCTTACTTCATTTTCGTTTTCTTTATCATCATGAGAATAAAAAATAGGAGAATACAAAATTTAAAATCTTTTGCATTCCCTTAATTTTTTTATATTTATCGCTATTTAATCTTCAGCTACTTCTTTCTGCTCTTTTGTCTCTTTGTTTAATGTCTCAGGAAGGAATGTCCAAAGAACTGCGCCACCTATAAAAATCGCCATAACAACTTTAAAAATACCTACCATTCCTGCGGATGTTACAGCTATTCCAGCTACCATCGGTAAAGCAAATGATGAAATTATTCTACCACCATTAAAAGATATACCAGGAGCTAATGAACTAAATTTCTTAGGGAATAACTCTGTATAATAAGCACCCCATGCACCAGAGAAACCTATATTAAGTCCAAGTAATAATGTTACAATTTTAAACCCATTTACATTTTCAGGACTTAATTGCATATAAATAAATATGAATACTGAACATAACGCCATACCAATTGCAGGCTTCTTTCTACCGAATTTATCAGCTATGAATCCCCAAAGATTATACCCAATTAACTGTCCTATCCCTTGTAAACTATAGATACTCCCTGCTGTTGCTGCACTCAAACCAAGTACCGTTGTTAAGTATGTTGTAGCATTATTAGAGAATCCTGAATATGCTGTGAAATTTGCTCCAGATAAAAGAATAACCCCTATACCTACAAACAAATACTTTCCTTTATACATATTTAAATAATTAATTTTTTCACCTTCATTTATTGCTTCTTCATTACGTTTCTTAGTAAGCTCTTTGTCATCTGGAACTAAGAAAGATACTAAAATTGCACCGATTATTGGTGGAATTATCGCTGTATAAATAAGTAGTTTCCAGTTTGCATTCCCTAGTGCTCCATAAAGCTGACCTGCAAAAATCATGGCTACCGAGAATAAACTTGTAAGAATTGCAGCAAGCTTTCCTCTATACTTCTGTGGAAACATTTCTGCTACTAGCGGAACTGCTGTTCCAAATACTCCACCTAGTGCAAGTCCTGTTGTAAAGCGAGCTATTCTCCAAAGTGTAAAATTTGTTGGAGATAAAAGTGGCAAATAAGTCGTAGACGCAAACATAATAGCTATACTTATAAGAGTTCTTTTTTTACCAATTTTTGAAGCTAAAATACCAAATAATATCGTTCCTGGAATAGTACTAAATGACATGATTGCAAATATTGCTGAAGCTTGTGATAATTCAAATCCAAAGCCGCCCTCAGCTATAGATTTTATCATTGTCGGTCTAACAAATGTACCTACCATGAAGTTATAACAATAGAAAAAATAAATTATAACTACTGAAAAAAATGCAGCAATTCTTTGAGCATTACTCCTGTCTTTGCCTAAGATAATCTCATCACCTTTTTTTGATAACTTCTCTTCCATTTATTTATTCCTCCCTTTTTTATAAAATGTGCTACCACAAAGGACTTACGTTAAAAAGCCCTTTGTATAACTACATTAATTATTTATCAATTTATTGCTTTACTACTCTGGATTAAGTATTTGTTGAGTACGTTCAAAGATATCTAAGCCCTGCTGTTTCAACCAATAAGGCAAATCAATCAGCACCCAGTTTTCTGAGAGTTTTTCCCCTTCACGGCAATATACATCTACTACTTGCATATCAGCACAAATCTCTCCGCCTGGCAATCCTAGAAACCCTCCAATTGGAGTATTAGACAGGTTGGGCCAGCCAAAGAAGCAAGCAAATTTACCTTCTGAAAAACGACAAACATGGCCGTTGAATTTTTTGTCCTTTAGATTATTTCTGAAAGGTAATTGATGCTGCTGTTGATATCTTGGGATAGTATAGCTTGCTCCAATACCACCTGGACCATACCAGATCATATTCTTGGACCATGATCGCTCCAACACCTGCGGAGTACATCCCATTGATCCACTATCATTAAGTTCTGACAAATCATCAACCATTTTGTTAACAAGTTTCAATGTTGCTATACCCTCTTCCTCTGGCGCATCTTCAAAAAGAAGTCCATCATGATTTCTTGGTCCTGGATATACAAAGAATGATCCTGTTGAAGGTGGCAGTGGATTTATTCCTGCCTGTAGCATGAATCCAATAATATCAATGAACAATCCTGTTTGAGTAATTTTACCATTCTCTACACAGTTAAACTCAGCATATCTTAGGTTTATCATTTTTCCTGTGGATCTTACACCCATCCAGTCAGAGTCAAAAAGCCCCATGAAGTGTCCCATACTCATTACCCATTGCTCCCCACTTATTTCGTTAGTTCCCCCAATAAATATGTCCTGGCGGCGCTGCATATACTTTATTGAACTCATCAGTGGAGTCCAAAACTTTTCTGCTACAGCTTGAGCACTATTCTGCTCACGGAATGGATAAACACCTCTCCATAAATAATTTTCACTAGCAAACTCTTTTAATACACCTAACACATTTTCAGGTGTTGACTTTTCTAGAGCTTCAAAATAACTTCTTACTACCTTTTTTGCTTCTTGATATCTACTCATAACATCCTCCTAAAATTCATTTTTCCCAAACAATTATAATGTAATTGTTTTTAATATAAATTGATAATATTCAACAGCTTTAATTACTCATTACATAAGGTTATAGACATAACTTTTCTCAATTTGTAATCTTTTTTGTTATTATACTTTCAACTACCGAATTAGACAATGTACATTTTTTCAATTTTTTTACTTTTTTGTATAGTTAATTTTTCACCTGTCTCAATTTTCAGATTTTTTCCCCTCCTCATATTGCTATTAGCGGGTTCCTCAATGTCTAATTATCTATAATCTCATTTAGTGGCACTCTAACAAAATTTCAACCAGTTTTATAAATAATTTTGATTCACTCTAATCCATTAGAAGTACGAGTTTTTTAACATCTTTAACATTTCCTTTTTTTACTTTTTAACATAGTCACTTTTCATGGTCAGATCATAATTACATGCTTCTATTAGATTATGTAAGTATTTAAGCTAATCTCGTAAAATAATAACCTAATATATATCTAAAACCCATCATCCATATAAAGCAAAATGATGGGTTTTTTCTTTTATAATTGATATGAATCGAAACATGGCATATATATTTTCTATTAATTATCAAAAATCATTGTGTAGAGTAAGAATTAACTCTACACAATGATTTTTTTTGCACTAAATGATTAAAGAAAATCTCTTAATGAATATTGAATTTAATTCAGCCTTTGTCTCTATCTCATATTTAAAATCCTTCTAAAATCGTAATTTTTGTAAGTATAGAAAGACCGATATCTGGTCAACTTAATAACTTTATTTAAAATATCTAGGGTAATTTTATTATCTTCCATCAAAGCATAATCATAAGCAAGATTTAGACCAGACAATAATGACTCAAAATATTATCGAGAAAATTTAAATTAGGGGTTTACATTTTGGCTCTAAATTTCGTCTTTTATATATGAGAGGTGCTTAACCGGTTAAACTTTCTCAGTAAAAGTGAAAAAAGATATCAAAAAACATACTTCATAAAATTAAAAAGGAGATTGATATTATGGATATAAGAAGTGCAATTGTCTGCATAGACCCAGGACATGGAGGTTCAGACCCAGGAGCTACACATAAAAACTTAGAAGAAAAAGAGTTAGCTTTAAAAATAAGTAAGTATGCAGAAGAAAGATTAAAAGGATTTGGAGCAAGTGTAAAACTAACACGTACTTCTGATACTTATTTATCCTTAAGTAAAAGAACTCAAATATCCAATGATTTTCATTCTGATGTTTTTGTAAGCGTTCATATAAACGCAACCCCAAGTGGAACAGGAATCGAAACTTGGGTACATGACAACGCTTCACGTCTTGCTGTAGACTTGGCTGATAACGTTCAAAATGAACTTATATACAAAACACGTGTATACAACAGAAAGGTAAAAAAATGTCCAAGCCAAAGAATTATTAACGGTAAACCTAGCAATATCTATGTTGTTGACCCTAGCAATATTAATGCATGGGCTATATTGACTGAAAATCTGTTCATTGACAATGAAAATGATTATGCGAAATTGCAAGATGAAGATTTTCTTAAAAAATTAGGATATGCTATTGCAGGTGGAGTTTACGACTTCATAAACAACTTACCTTTTGAGAAAGAATAAAACAGGGCTTTACAAGTTCTAGTATTGCATCAAGGAAATAAATTTAAGTTAACAATGGAAAAAATCATATATTGAAAAAAAGAACTTCCTTTGATTTAATGGTCGTACGCCAATACAACCAACAAAGGAGGTTCTTTTTATGTCTATATCTGATAATAAAATATTTTTAATAAAATAACACATATATTTAATTATTATTGTTGTGCTATTCCAACTAATTTCCATTCCCCATTCTCTAAGCGGTACTCAAATTCTTCTTCTTGAATAGGGGAAGCAATTCCATTTTCTATCTTCATTATTGAATATCCAATGTGAAATAAATTAGTCTCTTCGCCCCAATTCCAATATGTTTGCAATCTATTTTCACTAACCACTGATGAAAATGAATACTCATATTGCTTAGAAGAGATTTTGTCATCTAAACAAGTAGTCTCTTCAGATAGATATTTTTTTAAAACTTCAATATCTTTATTTTTCATAGCATGTATAATTTCAAAACTATTTTTGTCTAACAAACGTCTTATCTCAAGTTCCTTGCGATTTTTTTCGTTTACAGCATCTAATTCCTTCTTTAATGCCTCGTTTTCTTGTTCTAATACATTAACTTTAGTAGACCCATTAGAACAACCACTTAGTACACCTATCATTAACGCTCCAACACATAATAATAATAAAAGTTTTTTCATAGTTGTAACCTTTCCTTTCGCATAAGGCACAAAACACAATGAACTATTGGATTCGAGTGAATTGTTTTATATCCTATATTTGTATGGATGACATTTAATCGGTTAAGCTTTCTTAGAGGGGTACCGCCAACAATGTTGGCGGTACCTTTTATAGTTAAAACAATCACTATTCAAATATAAACCACACTCTACTAATCAAATCCTTTTCAATCTCGTATATAGCTACGGCCTTAACAATTTCATTTTTCTTCAATCCTTTTACAAGTTCATGATCAATTACCTTATTCCCTATTACAATTCTGCTTTGTACCTCGGCATGTACCTTATATATTTCAAATCTTTCAGTGTACTTCTTCCTAAGTTCATCATATCCTTTTAACATAATCGAATTGTCTTCTAAATTAATTATCTCTATCTCCGAACCATAGGTAGACATGAAGCCCTCAAGATCGTGAGAATTATAGTATTCTAGTTGGTTTTGTACTAAATCTTCAGGTTTCATTTCTTCCCTCCATTTTCAATATGTCTATTCAAATCGTTTTATCATTAGCTCTTCATTCGAACATATTCCCTTATCAAGAGCTTCCTGTCTTAATACTAAGTAAAGTTGTGCCTTTGTGGAGTTATCATATGGCAGAACAAAGAACGTTCCTATTACTAGCGCCAAGACACCTAGTATATACCAACCAAGAAAAGATAAATCTAGTATAAACATGTCAAGTTTCTGTCCTCTAGTCATTTCATTACTTAACTCTACTGCTCTTTTATGCCCAATATGGGGATTATCTGTTAAAATATAGGGTACCATTTTATAGGCATAGGATTTCACAATCCCTGGAATAATAAGTAACAAGGTCCATAGAAATACTAGCACTCCTTTATAAAGCATAGCTTTTATGATGTTCATATACCTTCCATTTTTAAATGCATATCCAATGTTATCCATATTTTCATCGTCTTGCGCAGCCCTGACAAAGTAACGTCTGCCGCCAACTTCCAAATGGTAACCTAAAAACACTCGAAAAGCTATTGCGGCTAAGGCTATAATAACTGCAATAATAGCAAATATGGATATAAACTCACCACCTAATTCTGATGAGTCTCCAAATCTTCTAAGGTCCGAACGGCCAAGATTGAACTTACCTGATCCACCACCCTCACCACTAAAAAATGCCATAAGAAGGCTCACTAAAAAAGCCTTCCAATAGGATTTCTTTAATACTTCCTTTGCTCTGGTCTTAAGTTCACTTCTAGTCCACATGTAAATCCCTCCTAAATCAAAATTGGCAAATATTATTATAACCTCATACATTCAATCCCAATAAATGTAATTCTTCCCAAAATTCAATTTTCCTTTAATAAATCATCGCAAGTTTCGACAACACCGTTATCAAATAATATAAAACGTTCCTGCTATTTACTAACTATGGATAAAAACTCTCTATTTTTTCTTCCTATGTATTCCATAGTCTCAGACCCACCATGGCCAGGATAGATTGTAATTTTATCTTCCCACTTGCTCACTTTATTTATAAGTGTGCTTTTCATTTTGTTCTCATTTCCACCTTCTAAATCCCATCGTCCAACCCCATCTACAAAAATTGTATCTCCCGTAAATATGATATCTTCGTTTTTAACTTTTAGACAAATACTACCAGGGGTATGTCCTGGAGTATGTATAACTCTTAAGCCTACATCACCTACTTTGATTACGGATTTATCTAATAATACTTTATCAGCAACAATCGAAATCGGCTTTTTAAGTCCTTTCTTAGATAGATTTAGCTTAGGGTCCTTAAGCCCCTTTACATCATTTTTATGAATAGCTACGCTACATTTATATAGTTCTTTTAATTCCGTTACTGCACGTATATGATCATAATGACAATGGGTTAGTAGGATTTCCTTAGGCATTAATCTATTTTTATCTATAAAGCCAATGATTTTTTTAGGATTATGTCCTGGGTCTATAACTATTGCTTCAAGGGTATTTTCATCATAAACAACATAACAATTTGTATCCATATCTACTACTAATCTCTCAAACTCCATAAAATCCTCCATTTTCTATAGTGTTAAATTATAAATCATACGTCAATATTAATTTTTGCCTTTAATAAATTTATATATACCTAAGGGAAATGCTAGAATTCCTAGTAGCGCCAGAATTGAAATTCCGCTATATAAGAGTTTCAAAAGGATATGTAGCCCGCGGTTATGCATTACGCTGGGAAACATTGTAAAAAGCAACTATTGATATAGTTCCTATAAGAATCAGTCCCACAGCTGACTCAATAGGTCTAAAACCCTTATTAGTTAGCCTTTGCCGTCTCTCAAAGTTTCGGTCTTCTCTGAATTCCCTATGTTCATATTGACGTAAGCAAACTTACCTTTCCACATCAAGATTCTCTCCTCTACATCTATTTTTAATAATTCTATTCTATGTAACTGTTAAGAATTAGGCCCTTATACATTGTAACGCCTATCATAATATGGAAACATATATTTGACATTATATCATACTTGGATAATATTAGTACTAATCCTAGTATATGCTTATGTTCTACATATGCTAAAAGAAAAAGCCTTATTGTGACTTCACCAAGGCCCTAAATTCACTTCCTATTTTTTACTCCTATTATCCCAAAATGCATAGTTTCCATTGCTGTAGTTCCCTTTTTCCCTACTGTCAATGTGGAAAAATGTATTATAAAATCCTACACCTCCCCCTAAACCATCTTCCGTACAAAGCTGAATCCATTTATTTTTAACATTATTCAGGAACTCTTCCTGTCTTGTCTTTGTAAAATTGTAAATTTCATCAGGTAAAGCTATATCACTCGCAATTCCTTTTATATGCATGCTATTTTTACTTCCACCAATTTTTGTATTGTACTCCTCAGTTCTGTAACCGGAAACAACTGACATTACTCTCTTATACCACTCTCTAAAACTTTGAAGCCTTTGTATATGGTCTATAACTTCTGCATTTAGCAAAACTTCTTCATTGGCTTTACATTTAAATTCACTTAAATTAAAGTTTTTTGTTATTTGCCCGTCATATACTTTAACATTTAACATATTCTCCCCTCCTCAATCCATAATATGAAAAAAGTCAAAAAGCTGACAAGCGAAATAAATATATTTTCAATTATTTTAAGAATATACGACATATTGCTGTCATATTACCTATGCTATAATTTCCTATAGAAACTTTAAGGAGGAGTATTATGGAATATAAAATAGTTGAGCTCAAAGAGAAAAAAGTAGTGGGATTACTCAAGAGGACTACAAATGAGAATATGCAGGCTGCTAAAGACATTGGGGCACTTTGGGAAAAATTTATGACAGAAGATATTTATAGGAGTATTGAAAACAAGGTCAATACAAAAACTATTGGTCTATATACAGATTACGAAAGTGACTATACTAAGCCCTATAATTACATGGTTTGCTGCGAAGTTAGTAATATTACTCCTACACATTCACATTTGACTTCCAAAATTATAAGTGGAGGAAAATATGCAAAATTCACTATTTGCGGACACCTTCAAAATGCTGTAATAGATGTTTGGGAATCAATATGGTCTCTTGATCTAAATAGAAGATACGATTCTGATTTTGAGGTATATCATAACAACTCGGATGATATAAATAATCAGATTATTGATATCTATATTTCTATTAAATAAAGCTTAATTCATATAAATATATTTATTAAAGTGGGACTGTCTCATAAAGGAATCTTATGAGTCCAGCCCTAGATTGTTTCAGAATGAATGAATTTCAAATAACGCGGAAATTCGTCATTCTGAGACATCCCTCCTCAATACATATCTAAATGAGTCTACCTAATCCTCGATTTCTCATTTTTATTTCAGCCACAATCCATAAAACAATTGGTATAACTAATTGAAATGGAATAGCGTAATAGTTCCATGTATCAGTACCAAATCTGAAGTAATGCATTACATTTTCAAACTCAAAATAAGCTAAGTTGACAGCAAGAAGGCCTATTGGCGTTACTATAAATCCATAATCATTAAATTGTAGCATCTGACTAACGCCCTTGCATGTAGCGATGAGAAACATGCTAATCTTGACGAAGGCTCCCAGCATGAATATTGCCCCCACTATAATCTCCAATCTTTGAAGAAAGTCGGCAATATCCAGTCTTGAAACAGCTGCATATATAGGATAAAATAATTCACTCGATTCATTTATACCAAGTATTAATATAGTTGGTATTATTAATATTAATAATAGTACTCCTCCCATTAAAAAGCCCAGAGTAAAAATCCTAAATCCAGATTTTTTATCACTAAAACTTGATATGAGCATTAAGAAAGCTATAGACTGAGAAAATGGAAACATTACTGCTTCAAAGGTCCCCTGAAATACTGGTTTCAAGCCATTTTCAAACAGAGGAAGGATATTGTTAATATTCATTTTATTGATCAATAACAGCATAACTATAATTGGAGATATTGTGAATATTAAGACAAAAAATTCTGACCATCTTCCAATCACCTCAATCCCTGCCTTTACAATCCAAATACATATGATCATAATTAATATATCTACTATTACCCTTGGTGTATTAAAAAATGATACCTTAACAGTAAACTGAGTTGTATTTCTTAACACTTCTGGAATTGATTCAAACAAAAACAAAACAATAAAAATATTTACTATTCTTCCAAAAATCTTTCCCAAACAAACTTCTGAGATTTCCAGCCAGTTCTTATCGGGAAAAAGATAATGAAGCCTTCCGAAAATATAAGCCATTGGCAAGGAAAGTACTATTGCAATAATTATAGCAATCCATATATCTTTCTTGGCTGAAGTAGCAGTTAGCATTATGGCATTGGTTCCTGCTATAAATATAGTAACTATTGAAATAGCCTGCTTGTCGGAAATGACTTCTTTGCCCATTTTATCCCTCCATTATAATTAATATAACTAGTATTCCAATTATTCATACATTAATTGCATTTTAAATCAATAGGAGCCCTTATAGCTGTAGTATTTACTCTTACTAAGAACACAAAATAAGGAGCTGTCTCATAAAAATATCTCACGAGCTCAGCCCCAGGGCATTTCAGAATGAATGGTTTCAAATAATATACAAATTCATCATCTTAAGTTATTCTTTTTTATCCATTATATTTTTATCTAGATATCCATCAAATGGATCTACATCCTTACCATCTTTTCTTATTTCAAAGTGAAGATGGGGACCTGTAGACATTCCTGTGCTTCCTACCTTTGCTATTTCATCCCCAGCCTTTACCTTTTTATCCTTATCAGCTAGCAATTCACTACAATGTGCATATAGTGAAAAAATACCATTTCCATGATCAATGATTATTGACTTTCCGTATGCCCCTAGCTCTTCAGAAAGAGTTACTATACCATCGGCAGCTGCGACTATGGAGTCCCCTTTCTTTCCTAATATATCAATTCCAGTATGCTTTTTTTTAACATTTAAAGTAGGATGTACTTTTATTCCATAAGAACTTGTTATTGTAGTTGAAACTGGTAATGGCCATATCATCGCTTTGCTAATTTCCTCAGTTAATTCCTCTTTTACTTCTTCAACTTCGATTTTGCCTGCTTCAATTTGAGAGACATCCACATTCATAGCATCTCCTATAATATTGCCTTCCTTTGCATTGGTAAGAAATACAAATCCCATTAGTATTAAAATAGTAATAGATAGTATTGATAATTTATATCGATTTTTTCTAAATAAAGTAATCATCTTTATCCTCCTTTTTAGTTGATGCTTAGATCCTAGCATCCCTGTTATCCCTATATTCTTTAGAGGTTTCGTTGTATTTTGTAATAAGCGTATTATTGTTTGTCCATACTTTTTGCAATCCGAAGAATCAATATAAGAAAGGGCAAGGGCATCACAGGATATCTCACAGTCTTCACGCATTTGGCCCAGCCCATACCATATAATAGGATTGAACCAATAGATTGCCTTTAACATAGTCATTATCCAAAACACAGCTATATCCTTTCTTTTAAAATGAGAGAGTTCATGTAGAATAATATATTCTAACTCCTTTTCATCCACCTGGTTATGTATACCAATAGGTAGCAGTATACAGGGTTGAATCAATCCATATAGAGCCGGTGATTTAACTGCATTAGTATGTATTGCATGTAAATTGCTCTTTATTCCCATTTTTAGCTTACACATCTCTATTAACTCCATAGTATCGTCGGTCACCCTAAGAGCAGAACTATTTACACTTATCCTAAATCTCATATTGGCTATTATTATAAATGCTAGTAAAACAATACTAACAATGATCCAAGTTAACATTAATTTAGCTTGAATACTATCTTTAAATAATATACTTATATACTTTGAAAGCCCCGTTGCATTAGTTGAAAGTGCACCACTCTGAATTAAGGGCTCCTCATAAAGCTTGAACCTAAACCAGCTAACTATTTCATCCGTGCTGTACTGCACATTATTTTTTAAGATCCCCCTATTGCTACTACCTACGTTGAGTAAATTGAAAATGCTAATGGTACTCTGTGGAGCCACCGGAATTACTAATCTTGCCAAAAGTAAAAGCCAGATGTAATAATGCCATTTGGCACCTAGTCTATCTCTAAATAGTAGCTTTATTAGTAGAATACCTATTACTAGAAAGCTTCCTTTAATAGAAGTGTTTATTACCCAGTAAAATATCTCTGTATACTCCATATACTTACCCCATTCTAGTCCTTCTTCTCATCAAGAATATTCTTAAGCTCTTCTATATCTCTTTCCGACAAATCCTGTATCTCTAAGAAACTTGCAATCATTGATTTTAATGCCCCACCATACACCCTTTTTAAAAATGATCTACTCTCAGCCTCGGCACACTCATCCTCTGTTACTAATGGATAATAATAATAGGTCCTATTCTTTTTTTCAAAGCCTACTGCTCCCTTCTTAACCAATCTACTAAGCAGGGTTTTTACAGTTGTAGACTTCCAATTGGTACTTTGAGCTAAATTTTTCAAAACCTCATTTGCTGTAGAAGGAGAGTTAGACCAAAGAGTCTTCATTACCTTCCACTCTGAATCAGATATCTGTGGCATATCTGTCACTAATTTCACCTCCTATTTTCGACTACATTTGTAGTTCATGTATATAGATTACAACCGTAGTCATCATTTGTCAACAGTTTTTTGTAAATTTATCCAAATTTCTTATAAACAGCAAAAAGCTCCCTTTGATCATAAGTCAAAGAGAGTTTCTGATAATCTAATTCTTTATTTTATTACATTTTTTCAGCTACACCTGTATCTATAGCAGCCTTTGCGACCGCTTCAGCTACTCTTCGTACTATTCTTTCATCAAAGGGATTAGGTATAACATAGTCTTCAGATAGTTCTTCTTCACTAATTATTCCAGCAATTGCATAGGCAGCTGCCACCTTCATTTCTTCATTAATAGCACTTGCTCTAACACCTAAAGCCCCTTTGAAAATCCCAGGAAAGGCTATAACATTATTTATTTGATTCGGGAAGTCAGAACGCCCTGTGCCTACTACTTTTGCACCGGCTTCCTTTGCTAAATCGGGCATTATTTCTGGTATAGGATTGGCCATAGCAAAAACTATCGCATTATCATTCATGGCACTTATCATATCTTTGCTAACTATGTTTGGAGCTGAAACACCTATAAATACATCTGCGCCTGTCATTGAATCTATTAATGTTCCCTGCTTCTTGCTTCTATTAGTCATCGCAGCAAGCTCTTTTTTATGCCCTTTTATTCTTTCATCACCTTCACAAATAATACCTTCTTTATCACATACGATTATATCTTTTGCTCCTAAATTTATCAACATCTTAACTATAGCAGTTCCTGCTGCTCCCGGTCCATTAACAACAATTGTAGCATTTGCAATCTTCTTATCGGTAATCTTTAAAGCATTAATCAATCCAGCTGAAGTGACTATAGCTGTTCCGTGTTGATCATCGTGGAATACAGGAATGCTTAATTCCTTCTTTAGTCTTTCTTCTATTTCAAAGCATCTTGGAGAAGCGATATCCTCTAAGTTAATTCCTCCAAATGTAGGTTCTAAGTATTTTACTGTTTTTACTATCTCATCTACATCCGTTGTTCTTAAACATATTGGAAAGGCATCAACATTGGCAAATTCCTTAAATAGTATTGCTTTTCCTTCCATTACAGGTAATGACGCTTCTGGCCCAATATCCCCTAAGCCTAGCACCGCTGTCCCATCTGAAACTACTGCAACTAAGTTCCCTTTTGAAGTATATTTATAAACATCATCCACGTTGTCATTTATTTTTCTACATGGTTCTGCAACCCCAGGTGTATATGCAATACTTAAATCTTCTTTATCCTTTACCTGAACTTTACTTACCACCTCAATTTTTCCTTGCATTTCCTCATGTACTTTCAAAGCTTTCAAATTAATATCCATATCTTTCATTCTCCTTTCTTATTTTTGCTTCAACAACCTTAGACTTTGTAAAAACTCTTTAATTATTCGATTGGAAATATGTTCCCTTATCTTAATATTATCAAATACATTCATAAATGAAAAATATAATCTTACTATGGTATAATAGTTTTAAACTATAGTTCAGGTTTAAGATTAAGGAGGTTAAAAATGGAATTAAGACAATTAGAATATTTTCAAAGGGTTTGTCGTTTCAATAATATTACTAGGGCCGCTGAAAGTCTCCATGTGGCTCAGCCTTCAGTTACTAATTCGATACGAAAATTAGAGGATGAGATGGGTGTTCTTCTTTTGGATAGAAGTAAAAAACAAATAAAACCTACAACCGAGGGAGAAGTTTTCTTAGAAAGAATAAATGAAATTTTAAGACAGATTGAAGATACTGCTACGGAAATGAGGGACTACAGCCTTCTAAAAAAAGGAAGCTTAAAGATAGGGATACCACCTATGATTGGTACATATTTATTTCCACACATATTTGTTAATTTCAAGAATTTATACCCTGAAATAAAACTCACTATATACGAAAAAGGCTCACTTTCAACAAGAATGATGATAGAAAAGGGAGACCTTGATTTAGGTATAGTAATAATCTCTGAGCCATCAAAACAATTAGAAACTATGGCTATATCCCAAAGTGAGATTTTGGTTTGTTTAAAGAACGGCCACTACCTATGTGATAAGGAATCATTAGAATTTGAAGATTTTAAGGACGAGCCTCTTATTATGCTTAAAGAAGGTTTCTATCATAGACAGAAAATTATGGAGCATTTCAAAGATCATAAAATAACTCCTAACATAGTACTTTCATCAAATCAATTACAAACTATCAAAAGTCTCGTTATAAAGGGCGTAGGTATTTCTTTTTTATTAAATGAAATCGTTAAAAATGATAAGCGAATAGTCAGCCTTCCATTAAAAAAATCTATGAATGTAACAATAGGCCTTGCTTGGAAGAAGGATCGATATTTGTCAAATGCATCTAAGGGGTTTATTGAGTTTATTACCAGTTCATTTGGATACTCAAGTAGTGGCTTGTAACAGCCTTTGAAAGTTTTTTCTTAATCATTTCTTAATTTTATTAAGATACCCCTTATTTTACTTTTAATAGGCAAATTGTTGTAATATAATTAAAAGCGTATTATTTTGTCATTTGCCTTTAAAGGGGGAGAAAAGATTGTCACTACTCTCATTTACAATAGTAAACAAAATAAGTTTATACATGGGAAAAAGTGTCTCTAATTTTGATTCTTTTTGGAATTCAACTAGGGGATATAGTCAAGTCTATTTATTCTCTAGAAATCATCTTATAGCTTTAGGCTCTATCATGTGCATCGTATTGTTTATGTTTGCTGCTAAAGATTTCTTAAAAGAAGATAATATTAGAAAAATAGTTGGTAGAGCACTTGCAGGTGTTTTATTCCTCCAGTCATTTTTCCAGCATTTTTGGTATATCGAAAGAAGAATGTTCACGCTGAAGGAGTCCCTACCTTTATATCTATGTAGAATAAGTGTTATACTATGTATTTTTATGATTATTAAAGAAAGCTACTTAATCTTTGAAATCGTTTATTTTTGGGGATTAGGCGCAGCAACTCAGGCTCTATTGACTCCTGATACTGGTGGATTTATATTTCCACATTGGAACTATATTCAATTCTTCATTGGGCACGGCGGAATAGTAATTGCAGTATTCTTTATGATGCTGACGTATAGTTATAGACCAACATTAAAGTCTTTGAAAAAAACATTTAAGTGGAGTTACATTTACTTATTTATTGTCGGCTGTATTAATTACTTAGTAGATGGAAATTATTCGTATTTAAGGGGTAAGCCTGAGGCTTCATCGGTTCTCGACTATTTGCCAGCGTACCCTTATTACATTCCTATAATCGTAGCAGGCCTATTTCTTATTTTTGGCTTACTCTATCTTCCTTTTTATGTTACAGATATAAAACATAAAAAAATACACAGTACTTTTAGTATATAGAAACCTTTTTAGGGGCTGTCTCATAATGGTGAATTTCTGCGTTATTTGAAATGTTCACCGACTTGGCACGCACGTTAGTACTAGCCAAACCGCCTGAATTTCAAAACCTTGAACTTCACTCATTCTGAAACACCCCGGGGCTGAGCTCATGAGAAACCTTTATGAAACATCCCCTTCACTATTCCCATTCAGGAATATTAAAAATGTCCTTTTCCTTTATTCTCTTTCCCTCTTCTTCAGAAACTATATAAGCTGTTTTTCCCTCATTACTATATTCCTTAGCTTTATTTATGGCCTCTTTTCTACTCATAGATGATGATACTGAATTATTTTCGCTTACAATCACATATTTCTTATTCATCATTATTCTCCCTTCAAATCAATAATTACATCTATATATAATACGATAAACATCTTACATTCTGAAGATTTAACATCCAACGTTTTTGGGGATGTTAAATCTTCAGAATGTAATAGATTTTTCGTAACTTATATATATTTAGAATTTCTCTATATATTTTTTATATTCATGAATTTGTTAAATTCCTAATTGATTATCAAGGATTCTTTATATAATATATAAATTAGATGATTGAGGAAATTGCATAATTCTAACTTGGCACAATTGCATAATAAATGTGGTATAGCTTTAAGGGTTTTAAGACTATATATAGTGGTAATTTTTTTAGGGTGGTAATTATGCAATTTGCTCGATTGTATAATTATATAAAAACTAGGAAAAAGATAGCTAGGGTTTTATCCCAACGCTATCTTTTTTAGTTAAATGCTTTATTAATCTCTTTTCCAAAGAATGCTATATTTACTAAGAATAATGCCCCCGCCTTAAATAGGGGTGAGCCTATTCCAAATTTATCTAATGCAATAATAGAAATTACAATAGCCCATGGAGCTAGGACAGACTTCACAAATAATCCATTAACATTTTCATTATCTCTCTTGAAAACACTCGAAAATATTATTCCAAAGCTTAAAGAAATGAATAATAATGGTATTATAAAACCTATGGCTATATTACTGTCTATAAATTGAAGCCTTGATAGTGCTCCAGCAATAAACAGCATTATACCTGTAGCCATTCCAATCATTTTGTTATTTGTTAAAAAGTTTAACACTTTTCCCATGAAAAACCCCCCTTTATTATATACTTTAACAAAATAAAGGGGTAACCTTCAATACAATATTATTGGATATACTAGAAGATTTAGCCTGATAAAATCTTCCTATATCTACAGCTCTCTATAAGCTATTTTATCTTTAACTCCTGCTTCTTCGAATCCCTTTAGCCTAAGTACACAGCTATCGCACTCTCCACATGCCTTTTCCTCACCATTATAACAGCTTGTCGTCAATTCATATGGAGATCCAAGTCTTGTACCTAATTTAATAGTTTCACCCTTAGTTAGATGTATTAATGGTGCCTTAATCTCAATAGATTCTCCCTTCACTCCAGCAGCAGTCCCTTCATCGACAACCTTTTGAAACGCCTCTAAAAACTCTGGTCTACAGTCTGGATATCCACTATAATCTACTGCACTAACCCCTATAAAAATGGCTTCAGCTCCTAGGACTTCTGCATAGCCTAAGGCGTAGCTTAAAAATAATATATTTCGTGCAGGAACATAGGTTATAGGTATCTCTCCATCACCTTTATACTCTGGTACATCGATATTTTCATCGGTCAGTGCGCTGCCTCCTACATTATCCATCCTTATTATCTTATGTTCATTTACATCAAATTTCTTAGCTACTTCCTTTGCACACTCTAGCTCACGATTGTGTCTTTGTCCATAATCAAAAGAAATGGGATAAATCTCATACCCTTCTTCTTTGGCAATTGCCATGCATGTTGTACTATCTAAACCTCCAGATAAAAGAACTACAGCTTTTTTCATTTAAAATACCTCCAAAATTATGATTAAGATTTAGTGAAGGAAAGGTCATGTACCATTCCCTTGTTCTACACACCTTTTTCTTCTGGATTCCAGATAAACTTATGGATTTGCAGCTGAAATCTTACGTCAAGCTTATCTTCCAGTATCCAGCTTATTATCTCCTTAGGATCTATTTTAGTAAATATCGATGAATATGTAATAATTCCCTTTTTATAATAGCTTTTAATAATTTCCTTCGTCCATTTATAATCTTCCCTTGAGCCAATAACAAATTTTATTTCATCCACTTCTCGTAGATATTCAAAATTGCTGAACTTCATTTTCTTACTTTCTAAAGATGTTGGAACTTTCATATCCATTGTAAACCTATGTGGATCACATAATTCAAACTCGCTTATATCTATTGACCCATTTGTTTCTATATTAACTTCATATTCTTTAAGTAAATGTAGTAGTCTATGGATTTCTTTTTGTAATAAGGGTTCACCGCCAGTAATACATACCCTTCTGTACCCATACTCCTTGATTTTCCCATAGATATCTTCAGGAGTCATTTCTACGCCCTCACCATAGGAGTACTTTGTATCACAGTAACTACATCTTAAATTACATCCTGTAAACCTTACAAAAACTGTTGGATAGCCAGTACTCGTACCTTCTCCCTGTATACTAAGAAATATTTCATTAACCTTCATTAAGAAACTCGTCCCTTCCTATTTCTCCATAACTAGTTGGCGTTTCCCAAAGTCTAATCCTTTTTAGAAAATATCTTTCGCAATCTAGGGAATCACTTAGTTTATCGAATATCCAGACAATCATATTTTCACATGTTGTGTTGAAATCAAATACTTCGTTTAAATATTTATGGTCCAATTTATCAATAACGCTTTCCTTCGTTATCTTTTTTAAATTATTGAAATCTACTACCATGCCTCTATAGTCTGTTTTTCCCCTTACAGTTACCTCTAGTTTGTATGTATGTCCATGGAGATTTTTACAATCTCCATCATAGTTTTCTAATTTATGTGCACTGTCAAAGGTAAATATTTTTGTTACATCAATATATTTATTATGCATCTTTATCTCCTTCCACTTCTTTCATCAGCAAAATATGCGCAACCAATAGCTCCATTTAACTGGGGCCACTTTGGAATAATTAACTCTTTAAAGTCTGTTTGAAGATATTTTTGTATAGCTTTGTTGTATGCTACTCCACCGGTTAAAACCAACCTCTTATTTCTAAAATCTCTAAGTAAGGGCTTTATCCTCTGGTATAATGAATAATTAACTCCAGCTGCTAGCTCCTTTAAGCTATATCCCTCTGCAATCTTTCCTATAAGCTCTGATTCTCCAAATACTGCACATGTAGCGTTTAGATCAACTGGAGTTTCATGAGAATGAATAAGCTCTTCCAATGATATTTCAAGAACCGAAGCCATGTTTTCAAGGTATCTTCCACTGGATGCAGCACATTTATCATTAAGCATAAGATCAGTAATAATCCCCTTCTCAACCTTCACTATCTTTGTATCCTGACCACCAATATCTAATAGAGTAAAATTCTTCTGCTTTGTTTGATACAAAGCACCATAAACATGGGCCTTTATTTCATTTATCACCTGTGAATTATGTAGCTTAAGATTATTCCTGCCATATCCCGTGATAATTAACTCTATATCCTTATTTTGAATACCTAGTTCTTCGAATTTAACATGTATCTTCCCATCAATGTAGCTCGTATAGTCCCTGTAAAAGGTCATTGTGCCAATAACCCTTTCCTCTATTAATTCTTTTCCATCCATCAAAGCAATCTTAACCGCTCTACTACCTAGGTCAATACCTAAAAAAGTCATGTCACTCCTCCTAAAGACTATAGTCTTTTAGCATATCTATAAAGGATTCTATTCTAAGCCTTGTCCTTGCATCTACCGTTCCCGGCAGATCTCCTTCGATAGTAAGGACTGGAATATCTAGTTTGTTTTTAACAACTATATCTTCTATACCTTTATAACAAAAAGCTTGAACATAATGAATTATTCCATCTAAGCTTCTTAATCCGATTTGTTCCTTTATGTCTACTAGTCTAAAATCTATACCGTAGGGATAGGTAAAATTTAAATACATATCATATATTGAGTCATCTATACTAAATCCAGCCATAGAAAATGCCCTTTGGACTTCATTGTATACTACCCTTCCGCCATTTTCTTCTATAACATCATATATATCTGTAAAAATTGGTGGTACACCAATATACCCTAATCTTATTTCTTTTTTTCTAGGCTGTCTTGCTTCAATTACAGCAATGATCTTCTCTAAATCATCGAAAAATCTATTGTAATCTCCATTAAAGTCACTACAGCACACCTGCCATAGATGATTTTCAAATCCAGTAGACTTATTGTATTTCCAACTAAGCTCATCTAAGTACTTGACCCTTTCACGGATATTATGCATCTGTCTTTTCATATCATCCACTTTACCAATGGACACATTAAATGCCTCCATCAAGCCATCAATCTCGTGTTTTATACCATCAATATTTCTATTTCTCGGAAATCCAAATGGAACTACATTCAAACCCTTCATTTTCCATACTTCCAAGAGGGCTTCAGTATTTGAACAATCCCCTTCACAGACTCCAATAATTTGATCTATATCATTCTCTAGTGCAACGGAGAATAGCCCCTTTATCCACGAACATAAATTCCTTGGAAAACCTTCCATTTCTGATTTTTCTATATATTCTTTTCCCCTATCGGAAGTCACAAAAATATTATTTAAATCTATTGGAGTAACACCAGCAGCATATAAAATTTCCACAGGTATTGTTGTCGTAAGTCCAACCTTTTTCATTTTATCACCCTTCATTAATTAAACAAATTGCATAATTAGCATTTCAAAAAACTTACTGATCTATATAGTCTTAAAATCCCTAAAGCCATACCAAATTTATTATGCAATTGCTTTAATTTCATACAAAAAAGACTGCCTTCAGACAAAGACAGTCCCTAATATCTTAATTTACGCTTAATCTCCATTACAGTCTTATATACTTACTGTACGGGACGACTAATTATATATATGCAAACATAAAAGCTTTAATCAATATTATTCACTGCAATAATGAATAGACCTACATGTTTCTATATAGGGATCTAAGTAAAGATTTTATTTACGACTGTCCAAAACTCCTAAAAACGCTGAGTATTTGTACAGGTATAAATTAAGTTTTACTATATAAACCCTATACATATAGATTAAAGTTTAACTTCATATATCTTAAGATTGTGGGCGCCTTAGTTTTGTTTATTGACAGGAGGCTCTCGAACTGTCTTTTATATAGAGTTCCTAGTGAAACTTAATTTATACATATCAAAATATCCAACGATTCTGAGGATTTTGGATGTGTATATGTTAAAGTCTTTACTGGAATCTCTATAATAAAATATCATAAAATTTCTTAAAAATCAAGATTAATCATTTACGTTCAAATAAGACATGAGGAACTTTGTAGTCATTCCAACAAAAATCCCTGTTCCTACTGCAGCTATAAGTAGAACTGGTAAATATATAAATAGATTAATATTTTTAATAATAATTGCCGCCGCCATCAGCTGACCTATATTATGAAATACCGCTCCCGTTACACTTATTCCTATAACACTAACCCTCTGACCACCGATTCTTCTAATAAGCGCCATGGACAATATACTCAAAATCCCACCTGAAATACTGTATATAAAACCTGAAACCCCGCCGCCAAACACAGATCCTAATAGTATTCTAACCACTAATACTGAAAATGCATCTTTAAATCCTAAAGACATAAGTACGGTTAAGGTTATAATATTTGAAAGACCTAGTTTTGCTCCAGGTGCTATAAAGGGTACGGGTATCATTCTTTCGACTATATGAAGGGCTAAACCCATTGACACAAACAGCCCCAGCATTACCAATCTTTTTGTATCTCTCATAATGTTGTCCTCCAATATTTAATATCCTAATAAGTATTTTAACACATATCAGAGCAAAGACAACTAATGTTACTTTATTGTTTTTATGTTTCATAATTTTGTTCATAAAATAAAATTACTTTTTATTAAACACCTCATCCATTATCCTTTTTCCCGTCGGAGTAGCTGCTAATCCTCCTAGGGCAGTCTCCTTCAAATCAATTGGCATAGACTTTCCCACTCTATACATAGCTTCAACGACTTCATCAAATGGGATTATGCTCTTGATTCCTGCTAAAGCCATATCAGATGATATCAATGCATTGGCTGCACCAATAGCATTTCTTTTAACGCATGGACATTCTACTAAACCTGCGATAGGATCACATACTAATCCAAGTATATTTTTTATAGTCATGGAGGCAGCATGTAAAGCTTCCTCGGGGTTTCCTCCTAAAAGTTCTACCACTGCAGATGCAGCCATTGCAGAAGCAGTTCCAGTTTCAGCCTGGCAGCCCCCCTCAGCACCAGATACAGTAGCATTTTGAGATATTATAAGTCCAATGGCCGATGCAGTAAATAACCCCCTTACTAAATCTTCATCACCAATATTTAATTCTTCTCCAACGGTAATTAAAACTCCAGGTAAGATTCCACATGAACCAGCCGTCGGCGCTGCTACCACTTGCCCCATAGAAGCATTTACTTCTAAAACAGCCATTGCACCGGCTACAGCTTTAAGCATTCTACTACCTGAAGCAGTATCCTTCTTTTCGTATCTCTTTTTGAGCAGCTTTGCATCACCTCCAACAAGTCCGCTTACAGACTTAATGTCTTCTTCAAGACCCTTTTTAACTGCTCTCTTCATCACCTGCAAATTTTCCATCATTAAATTAAATACTTCTTTCTCTGTATTCTCAGAATTTTCAACTTCCCTCAGAAGCATAATTTCCCATATTTTCTTATCTTGTTCTTGGCAAATCTTTACTAGACTCTCTCCGCTATTAAATTTATAACCCATTATCCTCATCCTTTCTCTCGCGAGGCATATTTAAAGTCTAACTACACAGTTTACATTATAAAGAATTTATCAAATATATATTTTTTATATCTTCCACAGAATTTTTTATGTATTCTATAAGCTTAGGCTCAAGCTTATTATCGGACTCTATGACCATAAAAGCGTCTTCGCCTTTGTCCTGTCTATATACGCTCATAAAAGCTATATTTATTTTGTAGTATGCCAATATTTTAGTAATCTTAGCTATAATGCCAGGATGATCTTCGTGTCTAGTTATAATAGTTGGAAACTGCCCTGTAAATTCAAGCTTTAACCCGTTAATCTCAACAACCTTTATATTCCCTCCACCAATAGACGAACCCATAAGGCTAATTTCCTCTCCATTGGACTTTTCAATAACAAACTTTACTGTATTTGGATGTACTTCCCCTAAATCAGCTTCTATAAATTCATAGACTATTCCCTTTTCATCTGCAATTCTAAGTGACTCCTTAAGCTCCTCATCGCTTTCTTTCATACCTAATATCCCCGCCATGAGTGCCCTGTCCGTACCATGCCCCCTATAGGTTTTTGCAAAGGAACCGTGTAGGAAAAGCTGTACCTTTTTTACATCGCAATCTGCCAATTTGCCGGCAATTTTACCTAGTCTAGCTGCACCAGCGGTATGGGAACTAGAGGGTCCAATCATCCGTGGACCTATGATCTCAAACGCACTATAATTTTTCATATTTGCCTCCTTAATATATTTATATAAAGGCTCATTAATTACTCTTAATCTTGTTTTATCATTGTATGAATATTCATTCTATCACATCTTTATTATTTTAGCTATAGGATTTCACTATACTTTTTGTATCTTAATAACAACTAAAAAAAGAGGCGTATTAATATAAAATACCTCTCTTTTAGGCTAGATATATTTACATTAAACCGCCTATAATAATCTCACAATCAAAGCTACATCATCAAAACGCCATTTTCCTTTGTGATAACCTGTAATATATCCTCCTCTTCTCCATTCAAAGCATTAATATATATCAAAAAACTATCCTCTTTATAGTTAGCAATGAACTCATAGCACAGAACTTCCTTTGATCCTTCAGTAGGTATAATGGCTAATTTAACATCTTCAACATCTGCACCGATACTTATCATTCTTCTTGCTTCTTCTTCGGTGATCTGTGGCTTTGCTATATCTCTTTCATGATTATTAGACAAATATCCATCGGCTTCAAACCCTATAACGCTTCCATCCTCTAAGCTTAATTTAACTTTGATTAAATCCGTATAAACAATTACATCATCGTCCATATATGCAAAGTTTACAACAAGCTGACCATCATATTCTTCTGAATATGTGGGAATCATATTTTCCAACCCACTTTTTCTGAGGAAATCCTTAGCCTTACTGACAACCTCCTTAACACTCAGCTTCTCATCACCTATTTCCTTCGTATTTAACATCCATATAACTTTTCCAGCCTTTTTAGTTATTGCCATGGTTATATTATTTGTATCCTTATCCTTCTCTTTCAGTTCAACAATATATGAAGGAAATCTTGTATTCGTAGTTTCCGATAACAAACTTGCTGAATATTTTTTCCCATCCTTTAAAAAATCTGACGCAATCTGAATGGCTTCATCCTTCGTGATTTCCTTTCCCTTTAACTTAGGTTTTATCTTACCAATATGTTCAGAAAAAGGTCCATCATATATTAGCTCAGGATACTCCTGCATTCTTTCTTCTACATTTAAAAAGCTTGTATTCAACATATTGTCATTGATATCCCCAAGCTCTTTACTTGTCTTTCCTAAAAGAGTATCCAATTTAACTTCATTTTGTGTAATATCCTTTTGCAGTTTTAAAAGGTTTTGCGACAAATAGTTGGAATAGTTATGTAGTTCCTCTAAGGTGTTCATATCCTCATTAGTTAAGGGTTTTCCACTTAAGCATTTCCTAGACATAGCCATAGAAAAATCTCCAACTTGACTTAAAAATTTTTGAGTTTTGCTAACATCCTTATGTTTAATCGGAAGCTGGGTTAACTCTTCCTGTGCATCATAACACTTATACATCAAATCTGTGAACAGTAAGATGTTTTGCTTAGGAGTTCCTGAGACCATAACCTTGGAAAGGTTTGACTGTATGTTCTCTACATTGCCAACCAAATCATAGAACATTCTTCTAAATTGATTTTCAACATATACATTATAATTTTTGAGCTCGCTTTGTTGATTATATCCCCAATTGTATGTCAACCCTAGTATTATTGCTAGAGAAACAACCATACCTATCAAAATGTTCTTCATTTGCCATCATCCCCATTATTTTTTTGCAAATACATGCCTACCAATTGTAAGAGTGGGCCTCAGCCTTCTTATCCACTTACTAGTTATCTTACCTGAAGGATTCCAATAGTATAGCGCTCCTCCAGTAGGGTCCCAACCGTTTAAAGCGTCCCTAGCTGCTTTAAATGACCTTGCTTCTATAGGTTTGTATACCTGCCCATTAGCAACTGCTTCAAATGCCAATGGCTGATACATAACTCCTGCAATTGAGTTTGGAAAGGAAGGATTTTTAACTCTATTGAGTATTACTGCCCCTACAGCTACTTGTCCAACATAGGGCTCCCCCCTAGCTTCTCCATTTATGACCATAGCTAGCAGTGTTACATCGTCAGATTTTGATACTCCTTTACTAGTAGCTGCGTATTTACTACTTACTGTCTTCGTAGTTATTCCTAGAGCTTTTCTTGTTTGCGAACCAATGTGACCATCTATCTTTAATCCATTTTTCTTTTGAAATTTTACAACTGCACTATAGGTCTTCTGCCCATAAATGCCATCTACAGCACCATTATAGTACCTCCACTGCTTAAGCTTTCTTTGAGCTACCTCAACAGTCTTATTATAAGTGCTGGACTTTTTAGTAGTTGTAATTCCTAATGCTTTCTTAGTTTTGCCTCCCACAACACCATCGGCCCTTAGGCCATTCTTCCTTTGAAAGTAAGTAACTGCTCTATATGTTTCCTTTCCATAAACACCATCAGGAACGCCTCTATAGTATCCCCATCGTTTCAATTTTTCTTGAACTGCCCTTACTTCCTCGCCCCTTGTTCCCCAGTATATGGTCCTTGCATGGGCTATATCTATGTAAAACACACTTATTAATATTACTACTAAAACTAAAGCTACTAAATTTAATAACAGCTTTTTCACTTATTGACCTCCTTTGCATTTATGATTCTATATAATATTTTCTGTCATATGATGGTCTTTTATTCTAAATCATGTTGTGAAAATTTCATTTACTAAGGGCTTGACAAGCAAATATTATATTGAACTAAGAGATACAAAAAAGAAAAAAGGCTATGAAATTGTCTTTTCTGACCTTCTCATAGCCTTTTTTACTGCAAGCTGCAAAATATAAAACTCTTTTTAAAAAATATAAGATAGCCAAAGATATCTTATATTGAGACTGTTAACAAACCCGAATTTCTTAACAGCCTATCATCTTGTTAACTTTGTTACCAATCTGAATACAAGATAGCCAAGCTATCTTATATTAATAACATGATTACTTATATCCATAATAAATACAGCAATTCCTGAAATGATTGAAAAATACGATGCTCCAACTATTAGAGCCTTTATATCCTTCATGTCTTTCTCTACCCCCTAAATGTCTCGTTGTTAATCGCTAAATGCATATAATCATTATCCCCTTATACATAATTTATACCACAACCCATAATAAGTCAATCATTTTACAAATTTTGTAATAAATTATTAATTATTTCTTACCTGCGGCTACTTTAACACTAGCCTGATGCTTGGGATCTTTTCTATTATCCTTATGTCTTCTGCTGTTCTTAAAATGTATATCTACGTGACCTGACATACCATTACCCTTTATAAAGTCATAATTATACCCATATCCATAGCCACCACTTCTGTTAGAGACCTTTTTCCCACCAGTTTTACTTTCTACCCCTGCATGAGGCATTGCTGTCATAGAAGCAGCAATCGTTCTGCCATTGACATATACTAATACAGGTTTCCTTACCCAGCTAAACCCATCCCATATTTTTTTCATAATCTTTGTATCATTATTTGTTATTGTTTCCACATCTGCATGGTTAGATCCAGCAGTTACTTTCACCTTAAACCTGGTACCAGTTTTTAAATCCTGAACCGTCATGATCGTTTTATTTCTTACAAGCATTTTTTTCACGTCTTTCCACTCCAGATATTCTCCATATCCTCTTCTGGAGGTTCCTCTACTTACTGAGTAATTAACAAATCCAAGGGATTGCATTTTTTGTAGGGTTGTCCCACCTGCAACCCCATCAATATCTAATCCATACTTTTTTTGGAATTCCTTAACCGACTTTTCTGTGACAGATCCAAAATAGGTAGTATAGCTATCTTCATTGAAGGTTCCGCATTGTTTTAAAACCTTCTGGACAGTTTTCACTTCTGGATGAGACATCCCCTTTTCATATAAACTTAGAGAAAGGGTCCCTAAAGTCTTTTTGACACCTATATTATGAGTAACCAATCCTAAACTAACCATTTTTTTCATTGTAGAACCGCCTACAACGCCATCGGCATCTAGCTCATACTTTCTTTGGAAATCCTTTACTGCCTTTTCCGTTGTAGACCCAAAATATGTAGTTATTTCATCACCTTTAAAGGTTTCTATTTCTCTTAATGCCTCTTGGATAACCTTTACGTCAGAATGTTTCATACCCTTCTTATATACATCGAGGGATAGATTACCATATGTAAAAAGCCCTAGGGCCTCCATCTTCTTTATTGTTGATTCTCCAATTACTCCATCTGCTGTCAAACCATATTTTCTCTGAAAATCCTTTACTGCTTTTTCAGTAATAGGTCCAAAATACGAAGTTAACTCCTTGCCATCAAAAGCTCCGTCTCTCTTAAGAGCTTGCTGAATTAACTTCACATCCTCGTTCTCAACTCCTACTTTATATACATTATAATTAAGACTTTGGCTTCCGGCCAAAGCTGTCGCAGTTGAACCTAAAAAACAAATCGAAGTTATAATAGCAATAGCGGCTTTTCTCACAAAATTCCCTCCTAGTAATTTTTGGACAAACTCTCTTAATATAACTATATCACTTTAAATAATCACAAATCAAGTACTTATGTAAACTCAATACTATCTTACCAATGATTTCTAATACGCCCGTCCTATGTTTTTTCAACGATTGTGTATAAACCATACCCTATCTACTCTTCGATATTTTTCAACATTATCCTTTATACAATTTCTTACATTTTCTTCTTCAACCAAAAAAAGGACTTATTATCGTCCTTTTTCAATACCTATTCATTCTATTTTATTAGATCCTTTACAACCTCTGATGCTATTATAAGCCCTGCAACCGATGGAACAAAGGAAATACTTCCTGGAATTTGTCTACGAACTGTACAAGTTCTTTCTTTATTAGTACAGATACAATCCGTCTTGCAATTTGACTTTGATTGGATAGGCTTTATTGGCGTTTCCTGTGAATATACAACCTTAAGTTTGTCTACTCCCCTTCTCTTAAGCTCTTTCCTCATAACCTTAGCTAAGGGGCACATAGAAGTTTTAAAAACATCAACTACTTCAAATTTAGTAGGGTCCAGCTTATTTCCTGCCCCCATACTACTCATAACTGGAATATTTCTTTTATAACATCTTTCTACTAAATCTAGCTTCGAACTAACCATGTCTATTGCATCCACTACATAATCATAACTATCATCTAGAAGCTCTTCAGCAGTCTCTGCCGTATAGAGCCTTTTATATGTTATTACCTCTGCTTTAGGATTTATATCTAAAATCCTCGCCTTCATTACTTCCACTTTTGCCTTTCCAACAGTGCTTCGTAGTGCATGAATTTGTCTATTTATATTAGTTAAGCAGATATCATCATCATCTACCAATACAAATCTCCCTACGCCAGATCTAGCTAATCCTTCTGCAACAAATGTTCCAACTCCGCCTATTCCAAATATAGCAATTGACCGTTTTGACAAATTTTCAAGACCTTCGCTTCCTATCAACAGCTCTGTACGGGAAAAAGAATGTAATGCCATACATTAGTGCCTCCTATCGTTTTAGAATCCTATGGAATGTGGATTAAACCATAAGCCTTAAATATTATAAACAAGATAATCGTATATTTCAATGGAGATTATTGTATTATTTTCCAAAGTATTTATTGACTCAATCTACAAAAACATTCATAATAAGCAGCCTGCTCTCCCATATCGCTTATATAATCAGGGGTTAGAAAGTTCACAGAACCATTCTTATGCCACCAACCCTCATAAATCATTACAACGCCATCGCCAATATCTTCACTGACCTCTAGCTTAACTTCCAGTTCTCCATATTTTGACTTTATTCTTACCAGCTTATCTGACTCAAGATTATTTTCTTTAAAAGTATTGTTATTTATATATGCAGTTGGTATACCTTCCTCAAATGCATAATGCTGTGAATGAAGGGAGTTCTTAAAATGAGGTGTAATCAGCCTAAGATTATAACCCTTTTCTCTTACATTCGACGGAATATGTACAGGAATCGGACTCATTCCTTGTTTTTCAGCAGCCTCAGAATATAACTCGTACTTTCCTGATGGTGTATTGAATTTTTTATCCTTCCAAGGGATATCTCTATTATTTATAGTGAAATAATCCTCCTTCAAATATTCATAGCTTACATTAAAGGTTTCCATCAAGGGTCTTAATGCTCTTTTAAAAAACTCTTCTCTTTCAATGTCTGGATAATCATCGATTTTCATTTTCTTTGCTAAGACTCTGAAAAATTCATATTCACCCATAATATTGTTTAAAGGCTCTGCTACCCTATTTGAATAGTTTAAATATGGTGAATACATAGAAGAATATAGAAACTCTTCCTCCTCTAGGATACTGGTAGTAGGCAACACCAAATCAGCGTACTTTGCAGTATCGGTCATAAACATATCTATAACCACTTTAAAATCCACCTTTTTTATTGCTTCAATGGTTTTTCCTATATTGGGAACCTGAACCAATGGATTAGCTTTTGTTATAAATAAGCATTTTACAGATGGATTATTAGCATTCATAAGGAATTCAGCAAATCTTGTTTTACTATAGCTCCTTCTATTTCTAACAAGGGCGTCACTTTTTTTCACTTCTCCGTCAATATATTCTCCAATAAGCTTATTTGAGTAATTAACGCCTCCACCCGATATTCCAATATTTCCAGTTAAAGCTCCTAGGGCATCAATGCATCTAATATTATTTCCACCATTTTTATATCTCTGCAAACCATAACCAATAATTATACTAGAAGGCTTGTTTCCCACATAGTTCTGAGCTAATTTCTTAATTCTTTCCTTATCTATTCCAGTAATTTCCTCAACATAATCAAGTGTAAAGTCTTGAGCATACCTTTTGTATTCTTCGAATCCCTTCACATGACCTTCTATAAAATCTCTATCAATGAGTTTTTCATTGATTAAATAATTGGCAATTCCAAGGGCTAGCGCTCCATCGGTTGCAGGTTTTATCTGAATATATTCCGATGCAATTTTTGCAGTATTAGTTCTTATTGGATCTATGAGATAAATAAAAGCTCCCCTTTTCTTAGCTTCATTCAGATATTTCATAAGATGAATATTAGTATCGGCAGGATTTCTTCCCCATATAATAATAGTCTTTGAATTTAGAAAATCCTCCGGTGCATGACTCTGATTACTTCCAAAATCAATTTTTTGTGCCGCTATTCCGGCCCCCCAGCATAAACTGCCAGTATGGGTTGTCGCTCCACCATAGTAGTTAAAAAACATTTTATCTACAGTTTTACTAAGTCCTCCATAACCACTGTCATAGAAATGTAATACAGCCTCTGAGCCGTACTTGTCTTTTATATCCGTAAGCCTATTTGCAATCTCATCTATCGCATCTTCATAGCTAATATCAATCCATTTTCCCCTATATTTTTTCTTTGGATTTAATATTCTATCGGGATGGTACATTCTTTCCAGATGTTTCTTACCTTTTTGACATACAAATCCACCAGTCAGGGGGTGATCTTTATCTCCTTCTATCTTTGTTATCTTTTCGTTTTTTACAGTCGCTATCATAGCACAGCCGTCAAAGCAGTCAAGCGGACATGCAAATCTTATCTTCTTTTCACCCATATTAATCGCCCCTTTGATTATACATTCTAAGTAGCACTTATCTTTATATTATCCTATAAATATTATTCTATTATTTTATAATACCCCTTGTCTATAGATTTCAAAAAAAATAGGGGAGTCTCAGAACGACGAATTTCTGCGTTATTTGAAATTCATTCTGAAACACCCCAGGGCTGAACTCATAGGAAGCTTTTATGAGACAGTCTCATTATTTATCTATAGAAATCGCAATAAATCTTTTACATTTTGATTCCTTGAATATCCTTAAAACGTTGGCTATTCAAAAAATCAAAATGTAGATTTATAAGTGCGTTCTATATATATTAACTAGAAAAGCATATTTTCTACAAATAAATTGCTGAAATTAATTTCCGTTGAGAGTTCATAATAAACAGTTTTGTTAACAATTGCATCCATATTTTCTTTTCCATTTTTATTCAATAGAAAACCCACAGCTCCTCCTAATGAACTGTTTCCAGCAAGCTTAATCTTTCTACGAAGTTCCTTTGGTATTAATCCGATATCAATTGCACTATCAATATTTAAACTGTTGCCAAAACCTCCTGCAAGATGAACCGTTTCTATATCGTCGTAGGAACATTTAAATTTATTTATAAGTACATCAATTCCCGACCGTATAGCAGATTTTGCAAGCTGAAGCTCTCTGATATCTTTTTGGTAGAAACAGATCTTTTTATCTTCGTCTTTATAGATTTCTATACAACCCTCTTCATAGACTCCATCTAATCTACCGGTATTATCTATAATATTATCCTTTAGTCCTGCAGAAACAATATCCACTACACCAGAGCCACAAATTCCTATAGGTTTTCCATCACCAATAGTTTTGAAGGAGATTAACTGGTCTCTAATGTTTACACTACACACAGCCCCCTTTATACTTCCTATCCCATCCTTTATATTTGCACCTTCAAAGGCAGGTCCTGCGGCTGTAGTAGCACAGTAAATTTTATCCTTATCGCCTATTACCATCTCTCCATTAGTCCCTATATCTATTAACATCGTAATTCCCTTAAGATTATCGAAGTTATAGTTAAACATACCCGATACTATATCTGCACCAATGTATGCCGATATACTTGGAAGTACAACAACCTTACAATCAAAGTTTTTATCGTCAAATATCTCTTTAGAGTCATATTCCATTAGTTCAGTAATAGTTGTAGTAAATGGACTTACCGCAAGGGATTGAGCTGGAATATCCAGTAATAAATGTATCATTGTTGTATTTCCTGCAATAGTTATGTTGTATATTTTATCCTGAGCTACTTTATTGGCTTCACATATTTCTCTTATACCCTTTAAAATATCTTCTTTAATGGATTTTGTGAGAATCTTTGAATCGTCATCAATACTATATTGTATTCTTGATACAACATCTGCTCCGTATTGTCTTTGAGAGTTTAAAATCGTGTATGTTCCTACAGTGTCCTTTTTTAAAAAATCTATTAATGCAACAGCTATTGTTGTAGTTCCTATATCTATTGCAATACCAAAGGCCGATCTATCTATTGCCCTAGAAACATCTATTACTTTGTTATCATGTATTATTAGATCAAACCTATCATCATTATACAAGGAAAAGTCATTATCAAATTTAATATCTTGATTTACTGATGTTGCCAGCTTTCTTAAAGCCTTTAAAGAAAAACTATAGTTACTCGAAAATCTTTCATTAATCATATCAGTTATACTTTTTTGATGTTCTACATCTCCCTTTAGTGATTCAATTCCTTCAACATGTATAATTGGATCACTGTATCTATCATTATTTTTATAGCGTGACAGTATATCAAAATCCCTATAATCTATACTGTCTATTTTTATAGTTAAACTCTCTTTGGGATACGCACAGCAAGCAAGCCTTATGTTGTTTTTTAGCTCATCCTTAGTTAATATCGATAATTCATTTTTTGTTGGATGGGTACTCCCTTCAACTATCTGAATCTTACATTTACCACAGGTGCCATTGCCATTGCATGGAGACTCTATAAAAATCCTATTTGCAATTAAACTTTTCAATAGGCTCTCTTTACCTGATACTTTTATGATTTGCTCTTTCCCTCTCCAGAGTACTTTAATGTTTTTATAGTCTTGACTTCTAAACTTGCAGTCTGTTCTACCGCAGATACTACAATCATGGTCAATTAGTGAAACTGGTATATTCTTATCAGCGCCATAAAAAAATGCCAAGGACTTTACCGGGTTTAACATATATCCATCTGTAATACCCACCCCTAGTTTTTCTTTACCATCTACCCTAAGGAGTATATCCTTTTGAATTTCCATTGTGACTCCATTCTCACCGGGAGACATTCTGGATGTCAAACCAACGCCTAATTCTTTAGTATAGTCTATAATCTTTCCCCAAAGCTGACTGCTCACATCAAATAATATCTGGTCTGATATTGTGTCTAAAATCATGCCCTCTAGATAATCACCATTTTCAAAATCTTTGCTAGATGCAAGACCTATATCCTCACCCAATGTTATTAAACAAGATACCAAATGACTATGTTTCTCCATACCCTTATAATTACAATCATAAGTATTTTTTTCTAACTTAAAAATCCCCTTTGGCTTTATTAACTTCATTGCTTTATTAAGTACTTCAACATATATAATATTGACCCTATCATAAACAGAGCTGTCCTTTTTACAATCAATTATCTGAAATACTTTATCCTTATCAACTTTTACATCAAAATCCGTAATAACATTCATGAAACCACTCCAAATTTATTGTGATAAAACTAGAAAGTACTCACAAGTTCTTTACACAACTCCGCAGCCGATGAAGCATCTACTGAATACCCATCTGCTCCTATTTCATTAGCAAATTGCTGTGTTACAGGCGCTCCACCAATTATTATTTTAACCGTATCTCGAAGTCCTTCTTTCTTTAAATGCTCAATTATTTCCTTCATTTGCATCATAGTTGTAGTAAGCATAGCTGACATACCAATTATATCTGGTGTATGCTCTTTAACGGCCTCAGCAAATTTCTCTGGGCTAATATCTATACCTATATTTACAACCTTAAACCCAGCACTTTCAACCATCATCGCAACAAGATTCTTTCCTATATCGTGTAAATCTCCTTTTACTGTTCCTATAAGAACCTTACCTGCATTTGGCATGTCCGAATCATTTATAAGGGGCTTTACTAAAGCTATTCCTGAACTCATTGCTCTAGCCGCCATCATTACCTCTGGAACAAACATATCTCCTGCTTTAAATCTGGCTCCAACAATATTCATCCCTGCCATTAGACCTTGATTAATAATTGCTAAAGGATTAGTTCCTGCATCAATTAATTCCTGTACCTTTTCCTTTACAAGCTTTTCGTTTCCCTTTATTACACCTTCTCCTATCTCATTAAAACATGACATTTACAGTTCCCCCTCCATATCTAATTGTACATAAATAGCGCTCTAATATTTTTTCTATCATTTCGAAAACCTTTTCTTACTTTAATTATAAAAAAAATTTCAACATATTATTGTAAATATTTTTGAAATATTTTGTCATTTCTTTTGTTGTTTCAAAAAAATATTTAGAATAGGTGAATAGTGTATATTATAAATCCTGATGTGAAAATACACACATCAGGATAATAAGTCAAATAAATCTTTATAATATTACAAGTTGTTCTGCATCTTACATGCCTTTACAACATGTTTTGCTAATATTGATGTTGTAACAGAACCAACACCACCTGGTACAGGAGTAATCATTCCTGCTTTGTCTTTTACTCCCTCAAAATCAACATCTCCACACAGCTTTCCATCAATAACATTAATTCCGACGTCAATAACTACTGCTCCTTCTTTCACAAAATTCTCTTTCACTAAATTAGCCATCCCAACTGCAACAACTAAGATATCTGCGTCACTTGCAACCTTTGCAGTATCCTTTGTTTTGGAATGGCACACTGTAATAGTGGCTCTCTCATTTAAAAGCATTAGCGCAGCAGGCTTTCCAACTACATTTGAAGCTCCAATTACTACGGCATTGTTTCCTCTTAGTTCTACATTGTAGAAATCCAACATCTCCATTACTGCCGTAGGTGTACAGGGAGGGAAACCAGAATCATCATCTTCGTATAACTTACCTTCATTAATAGGACTGAAACAATCTATATCTTTCTCAGGGTCGATTTCATATTTGATAACGGCTTCATCTAAATGATTTGGAAGCGGTCTAAAAATTAATATACCATGAACCTTATCATCTTCATTTAGTTTTCTTAATTCTGTTATGAAATTCTCCGTGGAAATGTCTACAGGAAGTTCTATAACATCTGCTTTTATTCCCGTCTTTTTACATCTTGACACAGCACCCTTTTCATAAGCCAAGTCATCAGGTCTAGCCCCAACCCTCATAATTGCAAGTTTTGGATATTCACCTTTATTCTTCAGCTGCTCTACCTCACCAATCAAATTCTCAGTTATTTTATCAGCAACTGGTTTTCCCTTAATTATTTCTCCCATAATTCTGCCTCCTAACACTATTCACTATGTAAACTATAATCCCAGATTATTCATAGAAAATTCAAAACTACTTGCACCCTTTCCAATTTTCCATGAATAATCTGGGATAATATATTTAAATTATTATTTTCTTAACACAGAATAATTTCTTCTACTTCATTATACACTTTATATGCAATATTGGCATCCTCTTAAACTAAGTTCCCATCCAATAAGTTTATAAAAATAGCCAGTATCTATTTTAAAGGTCTAAACCTCTAGTGATACTGACTACGGACTCTTAATTACAAATCTGCTCTCCCTGAAAGAATTTCCCTATAATAAAATTAACTCTTGGTCGAAATATTTTTCCCAGCTAGACAGCATTTTCTTTTTTACCGGCTGACTTCCTGATGCTAAAATTACTAAAGATGCATCTTCCGGAACAATATCAGTTGGAAATATTTCCAATTGATTCGATGTTCCATCTATGTAATTCCATTTATTATCAATACGTACAAATCCCTTTATTCTATAAAAAGCATTAGAAAAATCCTCTATCCATTTTTCTAAAGAATTCTTATCATAGTTTTCCTTCATTGATACAAGCAGTTTCTGCGTCCCTATAATTTTTGTTTTAGTAATATTTATATCCCCTGAGCTATTTTTGTTATCTAAATCGGCTATCCAACTTTGATCAGATATTTTACCATAGCTAGTTCTTTCAATTTTTACCACAGGATTTATTTGAAGTATAGTTTTCTCCACGAATTTTATCTTATTTTCATCAACTAAGTCTATCTTGTTTATGATAACCAAATCACTGCTAGCTATCTGAAGCTTTACAGCAGGTGTTGTAGTAACTAATTTTTCAATATTTGTTGCATCGGCAATAGCAATTGAGCCCTTATAATCATAGCTGCTTTCAGTTAGATTTTGAACCACTGACAAAATCTTACTCATACCCGTAGGATCCGAAAGTCCAGAACTCTCCACCAGTACTGTATCAACAGGATATTCTGAAATCTTTACTAGGGCATCTATAAACGAATCGGATCTACAGTTGCAAAAAATAGAACCATTGCTAATTTCTTTAAGGGATATGCTATCTCTTTTTAATATTTGACCATCCATTCCCTGCTTTCCAAATTCATTCACAATTATGGCAACTTTTTTATTTCTAAAATAATCAATTAAATTGTGCATAAATGTTGTTTTTCCAGCTCCTAGAAATCCACTTACTAAGTACAGCTTTTGCTTGCTATTTTCATCCTTCATAAAGCTCTCTCCTAGTCCGTATTAATGATGTACTTCGATTTTACGATCACTTAAGGAAATATCAAAATTCCTCAGAGTAGATATTAACTATCTTGTTTAGCCTAATTTTTATCATACATTTATTAAAACCTAAACCAACTTAAGGTGGATATTATCTTCACCCTAAATTATGATTTAATCTTTTAACTACATAGCTTCTTTGATCACTGAGAATAACTCATCTTGGCTTGGAATAATAGATGAATACTTTAACTCTCCATTAATATAGATACTTGGCAGATTCTTAACGCCCATCTTCTTAACCCTAGCTATATTTTCTTTAATAGTAAATTTATATTCAAAAACATCAATATCATCACCAAAATGCTCTTTCGCATCGTTAGCAGAGCCCATCATGTATGTACAAGCTGCACAAGTAGCCGAATCAAGGGTAAACACCTCTATTAAAGGCTTCTCCAATGAACTGTAATCTGGAATTTCAACCTCTATATCGTCTTCTACTGCCTCGTAGTTGGCTACCATTCCTCTAGTCTTTTCTGTCTCACGTACAGCTTGAAGTACACCTATTGTATTCTCTACCGGTACATCATATGGCATATCACACCCCGGAGCAATAATGAGATTCTTACGAGTTAATTTATCAATTAGTTCTACTGTATATTTCATATTATCCTGTTGAGTTCCATGTAACATAACGGTTGTAAGTGGTATATTTCCACCAAGTGTAACGTTATATTTATCAGTTACTTCCTTTGCCGCTACCATATCTACATTTTCATCTATTGAGATTGAGTCTGTATTAGTTTTACACATTACTTCTATACTTCTTGTTGCATCACCACAAACGAAGAATGAAGAAAATGCTTTCTTTTCTTTAATAAAGGTAAATAAATCTGCATATGGCTGTGATAAAAACTCTTCAAAGTGCGCTGGAGAGATTTGCGATACAAGTGGATCAACTACTGCGATAACATCCATACCTGCTTCTATATAGTATTCAGCCATTTTTTTATTAACTTCATTTGCATAGTTTACAAGCTCTTTTACATAGTCTGGATCTTCAAACATATCCATAAATATATTAGTACCCCTAAGATGAGATGCGAGTGTAAATGGTCCACAAGTCAATCCATAAAGTGCAGTCGTATCTCCAACCGCTTCCTTCATTCTTCTCTTCACATCTAAAACCATAGGTATTCTTCCATCGGTTTTTTCAGGTAAGATACAGGTGCATGGTACTTCTTTAGTTTCAGATAATGGATGGGTTTTTACTGCTGGAGGTGCATCCTCAGCCCACATTAATTCACAACCAAGAATTTCTGCTTCAATTTGTAGATCGAACAATACAGGCTGACCATCTGGTCTATAAAGCTTGTTTACCTCAATTAGTGCATCAAATAACTTATCAGCATCTGTTAAAATTTCCTTAGCACTTGCTCCAATAAGTTTTCCTGCATGCACACCCGCAAATGGAATCCAAGGAATCTGGTCAGTCTCCTCATGTCTCAATGTTTTAAAAATAAGTTCCTTTCCTGTCATTTTAAGTCCCCCTCTAAATAATTATTTGTTTTCACTTATATTTTTTTATTCTAACCTCTATAACCCTTGATTTGTCAAGATTTTTGACTAATCAAAATGAAAATATATTGAATTTGTTGTTTATATATTACATCAAATTCGAAAAGTAATCTTGAGACTTTATTATTTTTTTTGTAATATTTTTGGAAGGTTTAATTACTTTTTTTTATTGCTATAGATTTTTTTTTGTAATATTATTAAATTATATTCACTCAAAACCTTGACAGAAAGATTATACGACTAAATTATTGGGGGAATTTTATGATTTTTAACGAGAATGGCGAAATTATTATAGAAAATCTAGATGAGCTTTTAAAAACCTACTTCATGTCAACTGGAGTAAGCATACTAGCAATAGATGGAAGTGGTAATACGCTAGTATCCTATGGAGATTCATATAAATTTTGCAAGCTTTATAATCAATGTATTGGGCGTACCTGCAATTGCAAAGAGGCACATTTGAGTGCGTGTAGAATGGCTATTAATATAGGTGAGCCCTATTTTTCTTACTGCCCTTTAGATTTTGTTCATATTTCTGCTCCACTTATATATAAAGATTCCTTTTTTGGCGGCCTAGTTGCTGGACCAATTATAATGAATACTCAAGAAAGTCAATTTAGCAAGGACTCCATGTTAAGTAAAGTGGATTCATCAGGTATACTGCAAGAGCTTTCAAATTATTTTGATTCTATCGCAGTAACCGACCCTATAAGAACGAATTATTTAGGTAACATACTATTTATGATGGCCTCTAAGGAAATAGAAAATTATCAAAGTTTATTAGCTGAAAAGAAGAAAAGAATGGTTCAGCAATGCAAAATCAATGAACAAATCCAAATATATAAAGACATGTTAGTTGGTAATAATAATCTTTATAAAAAGGAAAAGGACCTCTTTGCCAAGGTAAGAAGCGGTAATATTGTCGAAGCCAGGGTAACCTTGAACGATTTATTGGCACTTATTTTCCTTGAAGAGGGTGGAAAGATCGAGGTTATAAAAGCAAGAGTAATGGAACTATGCTCCTTACTTTCCCGTGCTGCCATAGAAGGGGGCGCACCTTTAAAAGATATGCTTGCCTTTAATTATTTGCTTTTTGAAGATTTAAATAAATTGCATAACCTAGAAGATGTTTCTTTTTGGATGTTGAAGGTTTTAGACTACTACACAGAGAATGCCGTTAATCTCTCATCAACTAAAAATACGGATATAATCAAGAAATCAATAATCTATATAAATAAGCATTTTAGATATTCTATCAAGCTTGATGATCTTGCAAATCATGTTCACCTTAACTCTACCTACTTTTCAACTCTATTTAAAAAGGAAATCGGCATGTCTTTTTCAGAGTATGTACAGAAAGTTCGAGTTGAGGAAAGCAAGTATCTTCTTACAAGCACAAACAATTCCATCTTAGACGTTGCTATATCAGTGGGTTTTGACAGTCAAAGCTATTTCTGCAAAGTGTTCAAAAAATATACAGAACTCTCACCAAAAAAATACCGTTTTAAATATTCATAATTAACACCACAAAAGACCTTTTCTCTTGTGGAAAAGGTCTCCAAATTGTTAGCAAAGTTAACAAGATGATAGGTTTTAACAAAAATCTAAGTTCAATGCACACTGAAATTAGGACTTTGTTAAAAAACTCAATTTCTTTATTCCATTGTCCTTCTAGCTTCTTTTAAAAACTCCACTTTATTACTTGTAATGTACGTATGCTGTTCTTCATCTATTTTCCCATGTCTTTTTAGTTCGTCAGCTATTTCTACAAATTTTTCAACTAATAACACTAACTCTCGCAATTCATCCCCATTATTAATCATATAAGTCCCCCAAACCCAAATCTTGTATTTAAGTCCATGATATAAACAAGCATAAATTATTACCTCAATAATTAGTTTATTATACACTTTTTTCCTAATTCCTTCTTTTTTGTAAAAAAAGTTTTGAAATTATGCCTTTCTTTTTTTTAATGTGTTTTTCTGAACCAATCCCATAATTGCCGTCCCTAAAATCAAGTATTTTTTATCCATTTCTCAAACTTCTTTCATAACTAAGGTTTAATTAATCAATAATAAGGTATATACATTATAAAGATTTCTTAAGGAGGTATAGTTATGAAGAAAATACTATTGCCCATAGATGGTTCGGAAATCTGTCCAAAGGCCTATGAGCATGCAAAGAAAATTGCTGAAAAATTTGACTCGGAAATAGTCATTTTCAATGCACAGGATTTAACTCCACCCTTCGGCTGGTTATACGACCCTATTGTCCCTAAAAACGAAGAAAATAATCTAGAGAAAATTGGCGAAAAAATTGTTAAAAATGGAATGGATGCCTTTTCCGAAACCGGAATAAAAGTAACCACAAAAACTGCTCTTGGTGATCCTGCTACCACTATTTTGGAAGCTGCCAAGAAAGAAGGCTGTGATTTAATCATAATGTGTACCCACGGAATGTCAAGAAGCAAACGGTTTTTATTAGGAAGTGTTACAAACAAGGTAGTCCTTCATGCTGAGATACCTGTACTGGTTATAAGATAGATAAGCATAATAGCTGGAGACACCTCCGAATTTATTACTTCTCTTTTCCCTGAGTTTTCTTACATAAGTCCTGCTAATTTAGGAAGCCATAAAGATATCTGTGGTACAAAGGTCACTAAAAGCAATATTATAAGGTTACATGCTAAAAATGGAATTGCGTATTTGAAAATGCCCACAATAGATAGATCACAATCTCTTATTTTTGTGCAAGCATTTAAACACATTCCTAATGGCGGTGTAACCAATCCAATCGCCAGTCCCACTATCATTATTGCCCCAAACTGCAGAGTATCTACTCCTATTGAGTTCATAATAGGTAATAACAGCGGTGTAATTAGTAACAGTGCCGGTGTAACATCTATGAACATCCCAACTAATAGTATAAATATATCTAGCATTAAAAGAATCCAAATTTTATTTATGTTGAGATTCATAAAGAAATTAGATACAGTATTGGGAAACTGCATCATCGCTAGTATCCAGCTAAATATCATTGAAAATCCAATTACTATCATAACTGAACTGGAAGACAATACTGTTCTCTTCAAAATCCTAGGCAAGTCCTTTATTTTTAACTCTTTATATACAAAATATCCAATAACAAATGAATATAAAACTGCTATTCCTGCTGACTCACTAGCAGTAGCAATACCGAAGGAAATAGTTACTACAATCAATAAAGGCATTATTAAAGCCAAAATTCCTTCCTTTGCTATGTTAAATACATTCTTATCCTTTAACTCTTCACTTAAATCTAAATTATAGTTATTTTTGTTTGAAATGATTTTTGAAATAATTATTTGGCTTAACCCTATTAGTATTCCTGGAATCAATCCAGCCATGAAAAGAGCACCAACAGATGCTCCCGAAATCATAGAATAAGTCAGCATGGGAACACTAGGAGGTATTATCATTCCCATAGTTGAAGATGCTACTGTTATCCCTGCAGAGAAGCCTCTATCATAGCCTTTTTTCACCATTTGGGGTATCATAACAGATCCTATGGCAGAGGTATCTGCTACAGAGGAACCTGATATTCCACCAAAGATCATACTGGCAAATACATTTACTTCTCCAAGCCCTCCATTAATAGGCTTTACAGTAAACAAGCTAAAATCTATAATTCTCCTAGTTATCCCACCAGAATTCATCAATTCACCGGCTAAGATAAACAGCGGCAGAGCTATCATTACATATATATTTGTTCCAGCCCAAATTCTTTGAGGAACCATTGTTATAAATTCTGGATTTGTAGACATTAAAAATAAAATACTTGATATCCCTAGAGCATAACATATAGGTACACCAACCATGATGAATATTATAAAAAATAATAAAAGAAATAATACATTCATGATATAAACTCCTCCATCTATAGTCATGCTACCTTAGAACTTAAAATAAATTTTACTGAAATAATGAACGCTTCTACATTCTTTCAATGAAATTCATTAATCTTTAGAGTAGCATTACTTTATATATAATACGATAAACATCTTACATTCTGAAGATTTAGTAGTCAACGCTTTTGGGATGTTAAATCTTCGGAATGTAATAGATTTTTCGTAGCTTATATACGTCTCTAGCTTTAAGCACCCTTTTTATTTGATAATCTAGTATTAAACATGTCTAAAACAACACCTCTAATTTTTAAGAGCTCATAAAAAACTACTAAGATACAACTGATAGGAAGCATTGAATAAATTATCTTATTAGGTATTCTCATACCAGGTGATAAAACATTTCCAACCCTGTTTATCCAGGTTAAAGAAGCTTTAAACACTATAACCTGAACAAAGATTACTATAAATCCAATTGTAATATCTGATATCTTCTTCCCAAGCTTTCCATATTTTCCAGTTAAAAATTCTATTTTTATATGATCATCATACCTGATTCCAAGAACAAGTCCAAAATAGGTTGTAGCTAAAAATAGAAAGGTTATTAATTCCTCTGTCCATACGAAACTTATTGAAAAAACATATCTCAGAATCACACAGAAAATCACCAGAACGCTCATGGAACCCATTAATAAAATGACTAAAATAGATAATACCTTGCTTAATATTTCTTCAACTCTATCCATCATTTCACCTACTTAAGCATAGTATAGGAGTGGGACTGTCTCTAAAAACATCTTATGAGTTCAGCCCCTGGGGTGTTTCAGAATGAATGCAGCAGAAATTCGTCATTCTGAGACATCCCAATTACTAATATTTTCTATCTTTTCGCCTTAATTTCATCTATTAAAGCTTCACTAAAATATTCTTTGTCATTAACAAAGTAATCATAAACTGGTTTCACAAGCTTTCTGAATTTTTCTATCTCTTCAGCATTCAACTCAGTAACTTCAAGATTTTCTTTTATCTTATTGAAGGCTTCTTTGTTACCATCAATCATCATTTTATCACTTATCACCATCATATCTTCAGCTGCCTTAGTCAAAAGTTCCTTATCTTCTTCAGCTAAAGTATCGAACCAAGGTTTTGAGACATAGAAGGGGTCAGGATGTACTTGATAATTTATGATGGTTATATATTTCTGAACTTCATCAAACTTCATAGATTCAATATTTACAAACGGATTTTCCTGTCCATCCGCCACTCCCGTCTTTAAAGCCATATAGGTCTCTACATATGGAACCGAAACAGGGTTTGCCCCTAATGCTTCCATAGTTTTTATGATACTTTCCACACCAGGAGTTCTAATCTTTAATCCCTTTAAATCTTCAGGTGCTTTTACAGGTTTAACATTATTTGTTATATTTCTAAATCCTCCTGCATCGCCAGTTGCCAGAATAACTATATTATTTTTTTCTGCGGCCTTTGCAATTTTTTTACCGATTTCTCCCCTTGCAACCTTTTGGAAGCTTTCAACATCATCAAAAAGGAAAGGCATAGTATAAACTAAAAGTTCAGTAGCAACATCGTCAAATCGTCCTGCCCTTACCCCCTGTATAGAACCCATTTTTACAGCTTCAATCATTTCAGGCTCGTTTCCCAATTGCCCAGATGGATATATCTCAACTTGCATTCTTCCATCCGACCTTTCTTCAACCAGTTTTTCAAACTCTAATAAAGATTTATGTCTTGGAGTTGTTGTTGGTTGCGAATGTCCAACCTTCATAACTATCTTTTCTTCCTTCTCACTTTCTTCATTATTTGAAACTTGTTCCTTTGCAGCTTGATCACTTCCAGGCTGGTCATTTGTAGCTGGCTTTTGAGAACATCCTGCCATCAAACCAATAATCATAACCGCTACCAATAAGATGCTAATGCTTTTTCTAAACATTCTTAATCCCTCCCTATTACTTTTAAAAAAACTTTTCCTTATATCTATCTAACTAGCCAACCCCCATCTACAGCTAAAATATGTCCATTAACATAGTCAGAAGCATGACTAGCTAAAAATACTATTGTGCCCATCAAGTCAGAGATATTCCCCCACCTTCCAGCGGGTATTCTTCCTAAAATCTCCTTATTTCTTTTTTCATCAGCTCTAATAGGAACAGTATTTGCAGTTTCTATATATCCCGGCGCAATGGCGTTAATTTGTATATTTTTCTCAGCCAGCTCATTTGCAAAGGCCTTAGTAATTCCTGCCACACCGTGTTTACTTGCTGTGTATGGAGGAACAAACTTTCCACCTTGGAATGACAACATCGAAGCTATGTTTATAATTTTTCCACTGCCTTGATTTACCATATGCTTAACTGCTGCCTGACTTAAATAATATACCGAATTTAAATTAATATTTATTACCGCTTCCCAATCATCATCCCTATATTCAAGAATTGGAGATCTTCTAATTGTTCCAGCATTATTTACCAATATATCTATTTTCTCGAATCTCTTTATACATTCCCCTATTGCATCCTTTGCGTTTTCCTTTATTGCAAGATCCGTTTTCATAAACTCAACTCTTCTGCCTAAGTTCTCAATCTCTTTCTTAATTTCATCCCTGTTAGTATCACTATGACAAATTAAGAATATATCTGCTCCTGCCTTGGCCAGTGCAATAGTATAAGCAAGACCTAATCCCTTATTTCCTCCTGTTACAGCTGCAACCTTATCCTTTAATGAAAACACTTCCATAGAAAAATTCTCACATAGCTTTTTCACATCCTGCCCCATAGCTTCTTTTCTCCTCCCCTTATCTCAAATCACAATTTTCTACATGATCCATATCAGTGAACACTTGATTTTCTCCTACCATTCCCCATATAAAAGTATAACTAGAAGTCCCAACCCCAGAGTGTATTGACCAACTAGGGGAAATAACAGCTTGTTCATTCTTCATTACTATATGTCTAGTTTCCGTAGGCTTTCCCATTAGATGGAATACGACTGCATCTTCGGACATATCAAAATACATATATACCTCCATCCTTCTTTCATGGGTATGACAAGGCATAGTGTTCCACATATTATTTTGATCCAATATTGTTAATCCCATTGTCAATTGGCAGCTTTGGCAAACTGCTGGATGAACATATTTATATATGGTTCTCTTATTTGACTGATCTAAAGATCCTAGTTTTTGAGGTTCAGCCTGACTTATATCAATCTTCTTCATAGGATATTCACTGTGAGCAGGTGCACTATTAAAGTAAAATTTTGCTGGATTTTCAGGATATTCGCTCTCAAATATTACTTCTTTAACGCCCTTACCTATATACAGTCCATCCTTGGAATTAAGCTGTATTCGCTCTCCATCCGCTATTACATATCCTTTTTCCCCTATGTTGATTATTCCCAATTCTCTTCTCTCAAGGAAATAATTTGTTCCAAGACTTTTTCCACCTTCTAATCTTAGGGGATGTACTGGATAAGCACCTCCAACAATTATCCTATCTACATGACTATATACAAGATTTATTTCGCCTGTTCGAAATAAATTCTCTATTAAAAAATTTTGTCTCAATCCTTTAGTATCAAGACTTTTTCCTTCTTCTGGACCAATACTGTATCTAGTATCCATAAATATTTCCCCCTCTATGTTTTTGATACTTTTATGATACTATGGTTCCATTGATAATGTCAATATTTTTTTGGTTTATTGCATATTTTTATATATACATTGTGGTTTTGACACTTTTGATTGTATTTTTGATATAAAAGTGTCATATTGATATCTTTGTATTTCTTTTTTAGTTTATCCAATGGCAATACAGCCAATTTTTTTAAACACAAATAAAACCGACGGGACCTATCAGGGCACCCTTCGGTTTTGTGATATTTTTCTTTGATAAATGACCATACAAAAAAGACCACAGATAGTTTATATCTGCGACCTATACTTGACGTACAGATTCCCTTTCAATTATTGTATGTTTTAAAAGAGCCTTTACAGTAGCATACTCCTCCTCAACAATATTAATAAGTTGTTCCACAGCTTTTTCTCCCAGTAGCTTAAAATTGACTCCTACTGTAGTTAAGGGCGGTACATTGTATTCAGCCATATCTATATTATCCATACCTACTACAGATATATCTTCAGGTATAGATAAGCCCATCATCCTTGCAATATTAATAAATTTTATAGCCTTTGAATCACATATGCCAAAATAGGCCGTAGGCCTATCATCAGACCCTAGTATATCCCTTATAACTTTTTCTTTTTCCCTAGTTTCCCTCATTTTTATGATATTTTTATCCTTAACTTCTACATTGTTATCTTTCATGGCCTTCAAGTAGCCATTTATTTTCAATTCGTCTACAAGCAGTTCTTCCGGATTTGCTATCACCAAAATATCCCTATGGCCTTTTCTTATGAGGTGATCCACCATATCATAGGCAGCTCTTTCCAAATCAACGCATACATAGCTTATATCAGAAATCTCTATCCTGTGGTTCACAAAAATATGGGGAATATTCTTTTTCTTTAAGTATTCTGCTTCTTTGAGCTCATCTTCTTTATTTTTTCCAATTATAAGCACACCTTTATTGGTGCTTTCAACCCAATTGGAATAGTCTTCATCTATTTGATTACCAGATCGTATAACAAGATTGACCTTTATTTCCTTATCCTCACATGCTTCCATTACACCTTGAACCATTTGAGTGAAGCCTTGAAAGTGCATATACTCTGGTGATACACTTATTTCAAAATTTAGGTTGAGATTTTTAGTAAGCTTATCCATCTTGTAATTCAGGTCCTTCATAGCCTCAATTATCAAATCCTTACTGGATTCCCTAACTTTTTTTCCATTCAAAAATCTAAATACGGTACTTCTAGAAACTCCAGATCTTTTAACAACATCATCTATCGTAGCCATTAAATACACCTCTTAATATGTTATTGTATAACCCGGATTATTCTATGAATAATCAAGGTCTAAATAATAGTATCTGTTTTTTGACACTTATGTGTCTTTTTATATAATAACATATTTCTGCCTATTTTAAACAGATGAATATCATTTATTTTTATTAAATATCAATTTTATTATTAAATTCTATCTCATCAGTTGTTTTTAATAATGCAAAACGTCCATCCATGATATTGTTGTGATGTTCTATAATTTGAGGCGCTTTAAGTACTAACCCATCAAATGTACTATGGGCATCCTTTACAAGTACACTCTCATATCCCATACTAAATGCTCTTCTAACAGTGGTATCAATACAAAACTCCGTCTGCATACCAACAATTATTAATTTCTCGATCCTTTGCCTTTGCAGTTCTTCATGTAAAGCTGTTTTATTAAAAGAATCGCAGGTTGTCTTTTCAATTACTTTCTCAGATTCCAAGGGTGCAATTCTAGGATGTATTTCCCAGGTTGGTTTCCCTCTACCGAACTCTCCGTCTTTACTTCCATTGTGCTGTACAAAAACCACTGGCGTTTTAGATGCCCGTGCCTTTTCTAATAAAGAATAGATATTATTCAATATTTCTTCTCCATTATATAAAGCTCCATCGTCAAATGAAAACATTGCAACCTGTACATCTACAATTAGCAAAGCAGTGTTCTTACTCATTTCATACATCCCCTTTTTTTTATGATTTACGCAATGTATTTCAACAAAGTCTACCTTGAGAATCTTTATAAAAGACTTTGTGCTATTGTTTTTTTCATGACAACCACCGGCAATTCCTTATCTCCCCACTTAAGTTTAATTTCATCTACAATTTCAAAGCCTTGATCTGCCCAAAACTTAGTAATCTTTTCGTTATAACCGGTAACAACGTCAATCCTTATTGATTCTGAACAATTATCTCTCATATATTTTTCTAATCCATTATAAACTTCCTTACCAAATCCTTTACACTTAAAATCACTGTGTATCATAAGCAATGAAAGATAACTAGTTTCTTCTACCTTAAAATCAAGAAATCCTATAATTTCATTTTTATCCTTTGAAATGATTTTACATGACTGAAATCCGATATCTTTCATTTCTTCTGTTTCGTTTCTAACCCATTTAGTATCAACAGAATCCTTACTGATATGGGCCTTTAAAAATCTCTTGTTAGAATTATATACATCCGAAATCCTTTGCAAATCTACTTCTTCAATATAATCAACATATATATTTAACGTCTGAAAAACCATAAGCACTTGCTCCTTTTTTCCCTTAGAGTTTATTCATTATATTATATCATTAGTTAGTAATATTAGGTATGCCCCACTAGAACAAAAGACACAAAAATCCCCCAACCTAAAAGATTAAGGGATTTAATTTATTGAAGCCATTTCTCGAAGAGAAATCTGATAGGCTTTTGACAAATTCGAAGTTCGAGGCGTGCTGAAATCGAGAGACCGTAGCGTATATAGAAATACGTAAGGGTTCTTAATTGAAGCAACAACGAAGAAATTCGGGTTTGTCAACAGCCTGAGGGGCTCTATGCCCCTACGTTTTTATCTTGCATAAAGTTCAACTATTTTAAGTATAACTTCAACTGACTTCTTCATAGACCCCATAGGAATATATTCAAACTTACCATGGAAGTTATGACCTCCGGTAAATAGATTAGGACACGACAATCCCATATATGATAATCTCGCCCCGTCAGTACCGCCCCTTATAGGTTTAATAATAGGCTTAACACCTACTTCTTCCATAGCTATTTTAGCTGTTTCTACTATGTGGATAACAGGCTCTATTTGCCCCTTCATATTATAATACTGATCCTTCATTTCCAGTTCCAAGGTTCCTTCTCCAATATTGCAATTTAAATAATCTACCATTTTCTCTATTCTTTGCTTCTTTTCTTCAAACTTTTCCCTATCATGATCCCTAATAATGTATTCTAAGGTTGTTTCCTCTACACTCCCACTAATATCATGCAAGTGATAAAAACCTTCATATCCCTCTGTATGCTCGGGAACCTGATTTGCTGGAAGCATAGAATTAAATTCCATAGCTATTGATATCGAATTAATCATTTTATTTTTTGCCGATCCTGGATGTACATTCCTTCCATTTATCTTAATTTTAGCATAAGCTGCATTAAAGTTCTCGTATTCAAGTTCACCGATTTCACCACCATCTACGGTATAGGCAAGATCTGAATCAAATTTCTTAACATCAAATTTATCTGCTCCTCTTCCTACCTCTTCATCAGGAGTAAAACCTACTTTTACAGTCCCATGCTTTATCTCAGGATTATTTACAAGATACTCTATAGCAGTCATTATCTCAGCTATACCTGCCTTATCATCAGCTCCCAAAAGTGTAGTACCATCCGTAGTAATCAAATCTTCCCCTATGTAATTTTTAAGCTCTGGAAAATCCTTCGGAGATAAAACAACATTTTTTTCTTTATTCAATACAATGTCTCCACCATCATAATTCTCAACTACTTTGGGGTCTACATTCGCACCTGTCATATCAGGGCTAGTATCCATATGGGCTATAAATCCTAGCTTCGGAACCTCTTTATCAGTATTAGATGGCAAGGTAGCCATTACATAGCCATTTTCGTCCAAACTAACATCCTTTAACCTGAGCTCCTCAAGCTCCTTTATAAGCTCTTTAGCAAGATTAAATTGCTTCTCAGTACTAGGGCATGATTCTGAACGCGGATCAGACTTTGTATCTATCTTCACATATTTTATAAATCTTTCTACTAATTTTTCCATTAGAACATCTCCTTTTTATATACCGATGTGTGATTCATAAGTTTCATAAACAACAGTCAACTCTGAGGTTTCCTTTATAGCAGGTAGATAAACTTAAATTTACCTACCTATATATAATACGATAAATATCTCACATTCTAGAGGTTTGACAGTCAACGTTTCTAAAGATGGCAAATCTTCGGAATGTAATAGATTTTTCGTGACTTATATATTTATTTATATATATAATTTAAGTTTTCCGTCTGAGCATGAAAAATTCTCAGTGTTTATCTGAGTTAGTCAAGCTTTTCATTCACACACCTATTTCTTAACTTTTTTGCTTTATATAGTTATCTTTATCTTCTTCATATATTTTCATAACCTTAATAATAAGGTCATTTTGACATGAATTAATTTTTATCTCGTCTATCATCTTTATAGGAAGCACGCTTGTTGAAGTTCCTGTTATAAAAGCTCCATCATATTCCTTTAAGTTTCTCGATAGTACTTCCTCTTCGATAACCTCTATTTCATTTAACCTACACAACTCAATTATTTTAGTTCTTGTTACCCCAAGTAATACCTCACTTGGTGGAGATGTGAAAAGTATATCGTCCTTTATAAAAAATACATTTGACCGACTTCCCTCTGTAATCCCTCCAACATTATTTACTAAAAGGGCTTCAAAAGCATTTCTTTCCTTCAACTCTTCATTTATTCTTTCTCTGAGCTGCTTATTATATGTTTTTGCATTCGGATTTTCTCTCTCACTCCTGTAAAGGATTGTATTTATTCCTTCTACATACATTGATTTAGGTGGATAATAACTCTTTATAAAGTATAGATATGTATCATCAATCTTTTCTTTCATACCATTACATAGAATTTTTATATTTAAATTGTATCCTTTATTGATTTCTATTAACTTAACCATCTCATTAACCAAGTCTTCATCAGTCTTATCTAGCTTTACACCAAGAAGCTCTGAGGATTTTCTGAGCCTCTCTAGATGTTCTTCAAGATATAGAGGTATTCCATCTATTATTCTTATTACTTCGTAAATAGATATTTCTTCTGTTTTATTTTCGATATTTATTTCTTCTATAGAAGAAACTTTACCGTTATATATTAGATATTGTAAATCTGCTTCTTTTATCATCCCAAAAGCACCTCCGTACCTATTATATACCTTCTAGTACCTGTTGAACAATATCTATTTTCCTGAGTATATATAATCTTTAAAATTCATCATTAGTTATCTCAATAGAAAAAAGATGCTACTTTTGTAAAATAACATCTTAATATTCTATAATGTCTCCTCTTCTGCACTTTTTAACATTTCCTTCAAACCTACAATCCCTTGATAAAAACCTATTATAGCCTATACCACTACTATTAGACAGCGATACATTTTGAGGAGAAAAATATTCATCAAGAATTCTTTCAGTGTCATTGCTTTCATTCTTTCTCACATACATCATCCTTTATCATTATTAGTCACTCATCTATAATCTATAGTCATGCTACCTTAAAACTTAAAATAAATTTTGCTGAAATAATGAACGCTCCTACATTCTTTCAGTGAAAATTATTGATCCTTAAAGTAGCATTACTCAAGCAACCCAAGCTCTGCTTCAACATCCTTTAGACCTTTCAAGATTGCCACCATATTATGAAAATCTTTATCTGTTTTTTCACTTTCAGATATAAAATCACTCGTTAAGATACTCTGAGGATAGTGTTCCTTTAAATACGTAATACTGTTCCACATCCACTTATTACTCTTTTCCTTAAACGTTTCTCCACTATACAGATCCTTTTGAACATCCTCTTCTATCTTTTCTCCATCACCAATAAGCCTTCTTAATTGCATTGAGATTAATCTCCTTTATTCTTCATTTCTCTGTATACTTATTATTAGTAAAAAGATCATCAATTATATAGCATTTTTTTAGCATTTTATGGTTTTTAAAAAAGGAATCCCAATGTTTTTGGGATTCC